>Ga0209756_1000004_pt1 | contig 239112 bp, 254 predicted proteins | sample ETNvirenome_6_85_FD_184071 | JGI IMG/M metagenome (GOLD analysis project Ga0209756, IMG submission 184071) | Marine viral communities from the Pacific Ocean - ETNP_6_85 (SPAdes) (version 3) | ecosystem: Environmental > Aquatic > Marine > Oceanic | place: Pacific Ocean | collected 2013-06-19 | reverse complement strand
ATATAAATAAATAAACGAGTCGACTTTTTGTTACCTAAATTTCCGGTGAGCTAATTATGTAGGAATATTTAAAGTATTGAAATAATAGAATAGATTATTAGTACTTTTCTTAATTATTGAAATAATAATATAAATAAGCTCACCGGGGAAATATGTAGACTTTTTGTTACCTAAAGTTCCGGTGAGCTAATTATGTAGGAATATTTAAGTATTGAAAATAAATATAAATAAATAAGTCGACTTTTTTAACATAACTTTTTCTTAAAAAGTTATAATGGATTTTTATCTTATTAGTATTTTATTTTTTTAAAACTTTTTTTTTCAAAATAGTAAATAAAATAAAATCGTTATAATATTTTTTTAAAAGACAATAAGAATAAAATTGATTAAATAATTTTGATTTTTAAAAGCGGTCAAATATTGGATTTATTAGCTCTTTTACCGCAATTTAATGCTAAAAAGTTACTAATATGTTCTTAATATACGATGATTTGTGTTCAAATATTGAAATAAAATGTAAATATAATAATATAATTGATAAAATATTTATTTTAAAGTTTATTAATAAAATATTTATCTCAAAGTTTATCAATAATATTAATTATTTATTTATTTGGTTATCAAGAAATAGATATTATAAAATTATTAAATTATTGTTAAAGGATAAAAGAGTTGATCCAATTTTAATACAATTAGATGGGTTGCCAGATTTGGATATTATAAAGTTGTTAAATTATTGTTAAAAGATAAACGAGTTGATCTAAGTGATGAAAATAATTATTCAATTCAATCTGCGTCGTTTTTTGGATATTATAAAGTTGTAAAATTAATATTGAAAGATGTACGAGTTGATCCGAGTGATGATAATAATTAAAGATATAATAAATATATTGAAATAAAATGTAAATATTATATTATAATTATTAAAAGATAAACGAGTTGATCCAAGCGATGTTAATAATTGTGCAATTAGATGAGCATCTGAAAATGGACATTATAAAATTGTTAAATTATTATTGAAAGATAAACGAGTTGATCCAAGCGATGATAATAATCATGCAATTAGATATGCATCTTATTATGGATATTATAAAGTTGTTGAATTGTTATTAAAAGATGAACGAATTGATAAAAATAATCAAACTATAAAAAAATAATGAATAAATTAAAAAATATATAATATTAAAATTATTTTAATTTTTAAAAAGATAATTAATATTTTTATTAAAAATAAACAGATTTTTATATTATTCTTATTTTATTTTTTAAAAAATATTAAATAAATAAAATTGATAAAATTTTTTGATATCAAAATAGTCGTTTTTAATTAGTAAATAGTTATTTTTAGTTGTACATATATATTTATTATATAGATACAATGTTCTTAATTTATGATGATTTATATTTTAATATTGAAATAAAATGTAAATATGATGATATAATTGATAAATTATTTATTTCAAAATTTATTAATAATATTAATGAATTTTTTATTTGGGCATCTTTTTCTGGGCATTATAAAATTGTTAAATTATTATCAAAAAATAAACGAATTAATCCAAATAATGAAAACAATTATGCAATTCGAATGGCATGCATGAATAAATATCTAAAAATTATTAAATTATTATTGAAAGATAAAAGAGTTGATCCAAGTGATGTTAATAATTATGCAATTAGATGTGCAGCTGAAAATGGATATTATAAAATTGTTAAATTATTATTAAAAGATAAGAGAGTTGATCCAAATGATGTTAATAATTATGCAATTAGATGGGCAGCCGAAAATGGATATTATAAAATTGTTAAATTATTATTAAAAGATAAGAGAGTTGATCCAAGTGATAAAAATAATGAAGCAATTCAATTGGCATATGAAAATGGATATTATAAAATTATTAAATTATTATTGAAAGATAGACGAATTGATAAAAATGACCAAACTATAAAAAATATAATAAATAAATTAAAACATCTTTCTAAAACATTTTTTGCTGAAATTTTTTCCTAAAAAGTTTCTATAATAAAATTGATTATTTATTTTGTTTTTGTTAATATATAATGTCAAAAATAAATAGAGATATTGAAGATAAACGCGTCATATTGTTTCCAATTGTTCATCATGATATTTGGAAAATTGTTTGCGATTCAAGAGATCAAATGTGGACAGTTGATGAAATTCATTTCAATAAAGATATTGAAGATTGGAAAAATGTAATAAATGGAGAAAAAATTATAATAGAACATACATTAGGATTTTTTGCAATTGCAGATAATTTAGTTATTGATAATATAATGGATAATTTCAAAAAAGAGTTTCCAGTCAGAGAAATTGAAGCATGGTTTAATTTACAGTCTTATCAAGAGACAATACACGCTGAAACATATGCAAAAACAATTCATGAATATTTTGGATCTAAATCTGTTAAATTATTAGCAAAACATATGTCATTGGATATAATTAAAGAAAAAAATGATTGGATTATTAAATGGATGGATGCAAAGAAATATTCATTAGCGCAAAGAGTAGCTGCATTTGTTTTCATTGAAGGAATAGCATTTTCATCATTATTTAAATTAATTGATGTATTATGTAAAGATGGTAAATTCCCTGGATTAAGACAATCAAATGAATTAATTTCTAGAGATGAATCTCAACATATGATGATGGGAATTCATTTATTGTTGAATTATATGAAAAAAGAAGATATTGATGAAAAAATCATTTTAGATATTTGGAAAACTGGAATAAAATTAGAAGAAAAGTTTATAATTTCTGCAATTCCTAAATCAGTCGGCCTATTAACTCAAGAGAAGATGATAAATTATGTTAAATATGTTGCCGACGTAGTATTGGTGCAAATGAATATTAAACCAATTTATAAAGTAAATAATCCATTTAAGGAAATGAAAATTTTAGGAATGGTATTGGAAGAAAAACAATTTGAAATAATTCCAACAAATTATACTGTTGGAAAAAGCGATATGATTGGTAAAAAAGATGATTATGATGATCTCTTAGATGAATTTTAATATAAAGAAACTTTTTAGGAAAAAATTTCAGCAAAAAATATTTTAATATAAATTGATTATTTTTTTTTAATATTATAAACAAACTTCCCATAAAACATTTTTGCTGAAACTTTTTCCTAAAAAGTTTCTTCCCATAAAACATTTTTGCTAAAACTTTTTCCTAAAAAGTTTCTTCCCATAAAACATTTTTGCTGAAACTTTTTCCTAAAAAGTTTCTATTATGTTCTTTTTATATAAAGATTTATGTTTAAATTTTAAAGTACTTATTGAAAATATGTCGAATCAAATGTTTTTAATAACATATAATGGTAAAAATGAAAAATTATTTATAAATGCATATGAATTGGGATATATAAAAATAATAAAATATTTTTTGAAAAAAGATATCGAATTGTCAGTATTTTATAATTTTGCATTAATATGGGCATGTAAACGAGGATATTATAAAATTTTAAAATTATTATTAAAAGATAAACGAATTGATCCAAATATATATTATAATTATCCAATTAAAGAAGCATGTGGTTATGGATGGTTAAAACTTGTTAAATTATTATTAAAAGATAAAAGAATAAATTTAAATAATTGTATTAATGATTTAATTAAAATTGCATCTAAACATAATTATTATAAAATTATTAAAGTATTGAAAAAATATATAAATAAAAATTGATTATTTTTTTTAATATTATAAATAAACTTTTTAGGAAAAAGTTTCATCAAAAAATGTTTTAATAAAAATTAATTATTTTTTTTAATATTATAAACAAACTTTCCATAAAACATTTTTGACATAACTTTTTTCTAAAAAGTTATTTTCTAAAAAGTTACTTTCCACCTTTTTGACATAACTTTTTCCCAAAAAGTTACTTTATTATGTTCTTCTTATATGAAGATTTATGTTCAAATTTCAAAATATATATTGAAAATAAAAATGTAAACAATAAACTATTTTTAATAAATTATATTACTAAAATAAAAGAATTATTTATATATTCATTTGAAAATAATAAATATGAAATTATAAAATATGCTATTAATAATATCAATCCAAATATTAAAAAAAATTATGCAATTAGATATTCTGTTAGATATGGATATTATAAAATTGTAAAATTATTATTATATCATAAAAGATTTTATTTAAATCTAAATCAAATGCAATTATTAATACAATGGGCATGTAGAAATGGACATTTAAAGATTGTTAAATTATTATTGAAAGATAATCCAAATAAATACATTTTAATTGAACCATTTAAATGGGCATGTAGAAATGGACATTTAAAAGTTGTTAAATTATTATTTCAATATAAACAAATTGATCCACAATTTCAATTAAGTTATACTTCTATCTATTGTCATGCATATAAATGGGTTTGCAAGAATGGTTATTATAAAATTATAAAATATTTTTGGAAAACACATAAGTTAAAAATGCAAAGTGAAGAATTGATAAATATAATATCTAAAAAGGGATATTTCAAAATTGCTAAATTATTATTTACAAATACTCCTGCCGATCCAAGTAATGATAATAATTATGCAATTCGAATGGCATGCATGAATAAACATTTAAAAATTATTAAATTATTATTGAAAGATAAAAGAGTTGATCCAAGTGATTGTAATAATGTTGCATTTTTACAAGCAATTAAAGTAGGAAGTTATAAAGTTGTAAAATTATTATTAAAAGATAAAAGAGTTAATCCTAGTGTCAATAATTGTGCAATTAGATGGGCCACTGTACGGGGACGTTATAAAATTGTTGAATTATTGATGAAAGATAAACGAGTTGATCCAAGTGACGATGATAATTTTGCAATTAAAGCGGCATCTGAACGTGGATATTATAAAATTGTTGAACTATTATTAAAAGATAAACGAGTCGATCCAAGTGCTGATGATAATGATGCAATTAAATTAGCTTTTAAAGAAGGACATACTGAAATTGTTAATTTATTATTGAAAGATAAACGAGTTTCACTTATTAAATAATAAAAAAATTGATTATTTTTTTTGATATTTTAAAAATAACCTTATTGTATTTTTGCTGTAACTTTTTCCTAAAAAGTTACTTTCTAAAAAAGTTACTTTCTAAATCTTTTTGCTGTAACTTTTTCCTAAAAAGTTACTTTCTAAAAAAGTTACTTTCTAAATCTTTTTGCTGTAACTTTTTCCTAAAAAGTTACTTTCTAAAAAAGTTACTTTCTAAATCTTTTTGCTGTAACTTTTTCCTAAAAAGTTACTTTCTAAAAAAGTTACTTTCTAAATCTTTTTGCTGTAACTTTTTCCTAAAAAGTTACTTTCTACTATGTTTTTAATATACAAAGATTTATGTTCATCAATCAGATTTATTAAAAATAATAATTTAGATATTGATAAAAAATATCATTTTAATTGTTATATTATTAATATAAATTTTGCAATTCAATATTTATTTGAAAAAAAATATCTAAAAGTCATTAAATTATTATTAACAGATAAACGAGTTGATCCAAGTAATAACAGTAATTATGCGATTTGTTGGGCAGCTGAAAACGGACATTTAGGAATTATTAAATTATTATTAAAAGATAGACGAGTTAATCCATGTTATGATAAAAATTATCCAATTCAATTGGCATCTATATCTGGACATATAAAAATCGTTAAATTATTATTGAAAGATAAGAGAGTTGATCCGAGCGATGATAAAAATTATGCAATTAATAAAGCTTCACAATATGGATGCTATAATATTGTTGAATTATTATTAACAGATAAACGAGTTGATCCGAGTGATAATAGTAATTATGCGATTCAACATGCCGCTGAATCTGGATATTTAAAAATTGTAAAAATATTATTGAAAGATAAACGGGTTGATCCGAGTGATGATAATGATAGTGCGATTCAATGGGCATCAAGAAACGGACATTTAGAAATTGTTAAATTATTATTAAAAGATAAACGAGTTGATCCAGGTAATGATAATAATAATGCGATTCGATGGGCAGCTGAAAATAGACATTTAAAAATTGTTAAAATATTAATAAATGATAAACGAATTATACTTTGAATAATAAAAATTTACAAATAATAAAAAAATTGATTATTTTTTTTATTATTTATAAAAACATAATACTAAATCTCTTCATCAAACCTTTTTGCTGAAACTTTTTCATAAAAAGTTTCTTTTCAAAAAGTTTATTTCTATGTTCTTGATATACAAAGATTTGTGTTCATTAATTAAATTTAATATAGACAATATTTATAAAATTAAAAACAAATACTATTTTAATTGTTACATTATTGATATAAATGATGTATTTAATTATGTATCTAGATATGGATATCATAAAGTTGTAAAATTATTATTGAAAGATAAACGAGTCGATCCAAATAATCAAAATAATAATCCAATTAGATTAGCTTCTCGATCTGGACATTATAAAGTTGTAAAATTATTATTAAAAGATAAACGAGTTGATCCAAGTGTTAATAACAATTATACAATTAAATTAGCATCTGCATATGGACATCTAAAAGTTGTTAAATTATTGTTGAAAGATAAACGAATTGATCCAAGTATTTATTATAATTATGCAATTGGAGTAGCATCTGAAAATGGACATTTGAAAATTGTAAAATTATTATTAAAAGATAAACGGGTTGATCCAAGTGATAATAAAAATTATACAATTGGAGCAACATCTGGAAATGGACATTTGAAAATTGTAAAATTATTATTGAAAGATAAACGAGTTGATCCAAGCGATGATAAAAATTATGCAATTGGAATAGCATCTATGAATAATCATTTAAAAGTTGTAAAATTATTATTGAAAGATAAACGAGTTGATCCAAGTGACGATTATAATTTTGCAATTAAGATGGCATCTGAAAATGGACATTATAAAATTGTTAAATTATTTTTAAAAGATAAACGAGTTGATCCAAGTGATGCTAATAATCATGCAATTAGATATGCATCTGAAAATGGACACTATAAAATTGTTGAATTATTATTGAAAGATAAACGAGTAAATCCAAATGCTTTGAATAATTATGCAATTATAAATGCTTCTAAAAATGGACATTATAAAGTTGTAGAATTATTATTAAAAGATAAACGAGTTGATCCTAGTGATTGTAATAATAAAGCAATTAAATTAGCATATAAAAATGGACATCATAAAACTATTAAATTATTATTGAAAGATAAACTAGTTTCACTTAATAAATAATAAAAAAATAATTATTTTTTTTAATATTCTAAAAACAATCTTTTTGTTGAAACTTTTTACCAAACCTTTTTGTTGAAACTTTTTACTAAACCTTTTTGCTGAAACTTTTTACCAAACCTTTTTGCTGAAACTTTTTCCTAAAAAGTTTCTAATAATATAAATTGATTAAGTTAATTATAAAAAATAATATAACTATATTTTTAACATATCTTTTATTTAAAAAGTTACTATAATATAATGTTGGGTAAATCATATCAAATCAAAAAGTCAAATTCTACTTTTCAAGGACGAAGAAAAAAAATAACAAAAAAACATGAACAATATCCTATTCTTGAAAAAAACCACATTTAGGGCAAACATATACTCGTTTCATAGATTTTTTATAATCAAATCTTAGAATGTTATTAGAGCATTTTTCATTAGCACATTTTTTTTTAATTTGTTGATAAGTTGGATCATCGATCATTGCTTTTACTAAATTTATTGATGTTTTTGTGACTTTATTTTTATCAATATATAATAATGAATCATATGAATCAGTATTAGTTATTTCATTTTTACATAATGAACAATAATCATAATATAAACCATTTACATGTCTTTTTTTCGTAATTAATGTACCACAATTACAAAATTTCATTTTTATATATTATAAAACAAAATCAATTTTATTCAATAATTCATATTATCAAATTTTAATTCAGATGTTATCATAATTAAATTATAATCAAAATATTCTTCATAATCCATTGGATCTTTATATGGAATTTCATTTTTAGTTGAAAAAAATCTATTGTTGAAAATATATTTTGTTTTATTTTTTGGTAATTGTATTATCATATGTAAAATATCATTAGAATTATCTATTTGAGAATAACCAACGATTATTTTATCAATATTTTCATAATTTTTATCTGCCCATTTAATTATCTCAATAATTTTTAAATTTTTATTTGATAATAAAGTATCTTTGAATAATACTTTTTTATCATTTATTTTAATATATTTTATTATATTTTTTCTAGTTGGAAAAAAATATAAATAGGAATATTTTATCCAAAGATAAATTTTTGAAATAAACATTATATATAAAATAATATTATGTTTTTAATAAATTAATGTATCATAAATTCTTTGTGCAATAATTTTACCAATTTTTCTTTTTTCACTAATAGGTAATCCTAATAACAAATTTTTATTTTTATTTAAATTAATTATCAAATTACTCATTGATAAATATTTCTCAACAATACATTTTGCAATATTGAAAGAAACACCATTTATTTGTTCCAACATTAAAATGAAAACATCATTTTTTGTTTTATTTGATGATTTTTTAATTTTTATATTTTTGATATAGTTATTTGAGAGATTATTTAAATAATCACCACTTTTATGTTTTAATTTATTATAATCATCTAAATTTACTTTCCAAAAATAATTGTGGTTTATTATTGAAGAAATCAACTCATTTATTACATTACATGTATGGTATGGATTTGTTGAAAATAATATTGATACAGAATCACGAATTTGTTTATGAATTATTGAATTTTGAACTGATGTTCTCATTTTTACATTTTTAACATCTGTAATTTTACCTTCAATTAAATAATAAATTTTATAATTGGGAATTCCACAAGAGAGAATTCTTGTAAATTGTTCATCTTTTCTTCCATCTTTTATAGATGCTGCATAATCTGGATATGATTTTCTTTCAATTATAGCAACAACAATATCATTATATTTAATTATATAATCACCAATATCACAATTAATTGTTTCTGTTTGTATATTTTTAAGATTATTTAATTGAGTTTTTATGATTGATGGTTCTCTCGAATCAATAATTAATTTAATATTTTTATTCATTGTATTAAATATAAATATAAATTATTATTAATATAAACTTTTCAACTATCTTTTTCAACTACATTTTCAACTACATTTCAACTACATTTTCAATTACCTTTTTGCTGAAACTTTTTTCTAAAAAGTTTCTTTCTAAAAAGTTTCTTTCTAAAAAGTTTCTATGTTCTTATTATATGATGATTTAATTGAAAATATTGTTATTGATTATTACTATAATTACAAAAAAAATCAATATAATATGTGTGGAGCAGATGGTAGCGCTATTGGATTTTCTAAAGTACCAAAAATAGTAATACTATTTAAAAAACCATTAAAAAAATATTATGTTAATAAAATTGATTATTTTTTTTCAATAATTAAAAATATTTTCTTATAATTACTCTTCAATCTTTTTGCTGAAACTTTTTTCTAAAAAGTTTCTTTCTAAAAAGTTTCTATTATGTTTTTGTTATATAATGATCTATGTTCATTAATTAAATTTAATAAAACTAGTATTGATAAAATATATCATTTTAATTATTATATTATTAATATTGATTATATATTTGAATTAGCATCTAAAATTGGAAATCTTAAAATTATTAAACTATTAATGAAAGATAAACGAATTAATTCAAATAAAACGCAAAATGTTGCAATTCTTTGGGCAGCTGATTATGGATATTTTAAAATTATTAAACTAATGAAAGATAAACGAGTTAATTTAGGTTGCTGTAATAATTATGCAATTAGAATTACATCACAAGAAGGATATTATAAAATTGTTAAATTGTTATTGAAAGATAAACAAGTTGATCCAAGTAATAGTCGCAATTATGCTATTAGATTTGCAGCTAAAAATGGACACTATAAAATATTTAAATTGTTATTAAAAGATAAACGAGTTGATCCTAGTGATGATAATAATTGTGCAATTATTTGGGCATATGAAAATAAACATTTTAAAATTATTAAATTATTATTAAAAGATAAACGAGTTGATCCAAGTTATCTATTTAGACGATCATGTACAATTGGAAACTATAAAATGGTTAAATCATTATTGAAAGATAAACGAGTCAATCCAAGTTATAAAAATAATTGTGCAATCAAAGCTGCAATTGAAAACAAACATGATAAAATTGTCAAATTATTATTGAAAGATAAACGAGTTAAAACTACATATAACATTTTTTAATAAAATTGATTATTTTATATTTTTATATAAACTCTCTTTTACTTTTTCAACTATCTTTTTGCTGAAACTTTTTTCTAAAAAGTTTCTTTCTAAAAAAATTCTTTCTACTATGTTTTTAATATATAATGATTTACAATTAAATTTAAATATTTATATATATTTTATAAAATACAATTTGAATAAATTATATATTATAAAATACATTGATAAAAAAGATAATGGATTTAATAATTTTTTTAAAAGAATAAACTATTTCGGACATTATAAAATTGTTAAATATTTATTAAAAAATAAACAAATCGATCCAAGTATCAATAATAATCACGCAATTAAATATACATCTGAAAATGGTTATTATAAAATTGTAAAATTATTATTAAAAGATAAAAGAATTGATCCAAGTGTTAAGATTAATCATGCTATTAGAATAGCAGCTGAAAATGGTTATTATAAAATAGTCAAATTGTTATTAAAAGACAAACGAGTTGATCCAAGTGATGATGATGATTATGCAATTATAATGGCTTCATTAAATGGACATCTTAAAGTTATTAAATTGTTATTAAAAGATGAACGAGTTGATCCAAGTTATCTATTTAGACAATCATGTACAATTGGAAATTATAAAATAGTTAAATTACTATTGAAAAATAAACAAGTCGATCCAAGTTATGGAAATAATTGTGCAATCAGATGTGCAATTGAAAATAAACATGATAAAATTGTCAAATTATTATTGAAAAATGAACGAGTCAAAACTACATATAAAATTTCTTAATAAAATTGATTATTTTTTATATTTTATATAAACTTTCTATTTTACTTTTTTTTATAACTACTCTTCTACTTTTCTTGTAATTACTCTTCTACTTTTTTGCTGAAACTTTTTCCTAAAAAGTTTCTTTTAAAAGTTATATATATAATATGGATAAACTAGTAATAAAATTTATTAAACAAAATTATTTTCCAGATTTAAATGAAGATGAAGTAAATACTATAAAAAAACATTATTTGGTTATAAATGATTATCCTAGATATTTACATGGCAATTATAAATACTTTATTTCAAATGAATTGTCAAAAAATGCTTCACGAGCAGTTGTTTTTATTGCTACCCATCGTAAATTATTGAAACATGTATTTATGAATAGATTAATGAGAAAAAAATTGAGAAATGAATTATTTAATAGTATTGGAGGAATAAAATATACAAAAACTAAAAGAGAAAAAGCATATGATATAATTATTAATTCAGATTTTTATCCATTGGATAAATACGAATGTGTATTGGTAGATAATTATTTAAAAATGTTGGATAGAACATTAATGAAAAAAAAGATGATACAAGATTTATTATCAAAATTATATAAAAATAGAAATATAACATACGAATATGTTGATATTAATTCAATTTACAATAGATTATTGAATAATTACTTATAATCTATATTATAATCATCTAATACTGATAATAAATATTGTTTAGCAGTTAAATCTGGTATATTCATAACATATTTTAATATTTCAATATTATTAGAAATGATATATTCAACAAATGTTTTATAATCAATTTCTGTTTTATCTGTTATAAATATTGCTGGAATAACAATATCCTTTTTTTGCGGCATATTAACTCCACCATGTGATCCAATTTTATATTTTGTTCGTTTATATGAAAAATATATTCTTTCATTTTTCAACGGAGTTCTTGATGGATCTTTATCGTGTATCATCTTTGCTACTTTGATATGAGCAACATTTTCAATGGATTCTTCTTTGTATGCATCAAATCCTTTAAATTTTGCACTCTTTAAGAAATATGTATAATCATATTTTCCCGTAAAGATTTTTTTAATAATATTTCTCATATATCTTATCGCATTATTAGGTTGTAAATCCATCATATATCGTTGTATTTTATTTCCAACCATTTTTTCAATTTTTGTAGCATCTCTCTTAACACTTTTAACACCACGAATTAATTTCTCTTTATGATTGTAATCTCGACGTTCATGTTTCCAACCAAAGTATTTTTTCTTTTTTGGATAAAAGAATATCCATGATTGTAATTTTTCTAATTCAATTGTCATTGTTGTTAAATCAAGTTGATTATGTAGAAAATTATTTATATATTTTTCACATTTAATTGACAAATCCCAAATTCTATAAAATTCATTTTCCTTTGATAAAGTTTTATTTTGAGGAAATTGAGGAAATATTGAATCTGTATCTCCATATACAATAGATGAACCAGGGACAAAACCTTTCCATACATATAAATTATTTGTACTTGTTATTTTTTCCAATTTTATTAACTTTGAACAAAATGATGTATAAAACATAACATTATTTTCAGTTAATTCCAATTCTAATTTATCAAATTCATCTTCATCAGTAAATGCAGATAATTTATTTCCAATCCAATATTTTACCTCATGTAAATCTTTATTTTTAAATTTATTAGATATTGAAGAAATATCCGTCATTTCGACTCCACATAACAAATCTTCACATGCATGAATATAATTTCTACATTCATTTGTAATTGTTCCACCAATAGGAGCAGCATAAAGTATAGATTTTGATAAAGTTTGACCATAAACACTATTACACAAAACTTTCATGGCTTTTTGATCTCCATCCAATATTTTATATTGAATTAATGAATGATCTTTATATTGTTTCATTTTCTTTTTAATTTTATTTCTTTCATCTAATAACGTTTTACATACCATTGGTAAAATTCCTAAATTTTTTTGTTTATTAGTATAATCTACAGCAATATCAACACTTTTCTTTGTACCATTTTGTAATGAATACACATAAGTTGTATATTTATATAATTTCTTATATTTTTCATTTTTTATAATTGAAGTACAACATAAATTATTGGAAAGTGTAGCTGACGGATACATTGAATTAAAATCTAAACAAGGAATATTTTCTCTAATACCTGGGATTGGAGGAGCAACAAATCCTCCTACTGCATTAAAACCTTTATAAAATTTTTCTTTTACAATTTCTTGTTTTCTTTCTGTCTTTTTATCAAATTCTGTACGAAAATCTAAATTATGTAATTTTTGTTGCCATAATGTATCAACTGGTCTAATATCTTTAGTATTTCTTGGTATAAAATATACATAATTCATCTTATATAATGCAAAATTAGATATTAATGATAATAATGGTTGTCCTTGACCAGAATTTGCACATGTTGATAAATCTAATGATGTAATTTTGGATTTAGATATTAAATTTAAATCAATTGACGATTGTATTACTAATTTATACAATAATGCACAATCCTGAAGACAGTATTTATTTATTATAGTATTTTTCTCTTTTGATTTATCATCAATTGGATTTGAAAAACATTGAGCAGCATATCTATATAATTCATCATATGTAAGATCATCTTTTGTTTCTTCTAAAATTATTGAAGAAACTGTTTTCAGTTTTAAATCAGGATATTTAGCTTTATCAGCTTGGCCATTATAGTATTTGTATATATCTATATTCCAACTTCCTGAAGTTTTTAACATAACTGTTTTGTTTGCACCTGCACCAGAACTATATGTATCATTTTTATATATAGTTGTTTTGACATTCCAATATTTCGTCATTTTGAATAAATCACCAACAATATTTAAATCAAAACATCTAAAATATATATATTCCCAATCATAAGAATGACCATTATAAGTATAATAAATATCTGTAGACATTTTTCTATTTAATTCAATCCAATATAACAGCAAATCAGTTTCATTATCAAATTCAATTATATATGTATTTTTACTTGGATGTATATTGGTAACTTTATTCAATGTTAATGAAACATTTAATATTTTATCTTCAATTTTAAATACATTTCCAATACAAATAATTGGATCAGATTCTAAAAATTCAGGACCAATACCATTGTAAATACGTTTACTTGTTTCAATATCAAAAGAATTACTAATTGACATTGGAATATCTATTATTGTATCATTCGTTGAAATATCTTCATAATTTACAGTAAATTCTATAGCACAATTAGTAAGTTTTTCTTCATCTGGAATATTGAAAACATTTTTTACATTATACCATCCAACTGGGTTTAATTTTCTATCATGAAAGAACCTTATATTTGGAGATATACCATCTTCATATGTTTTTATATTAACCATAAAAGATTTACCATTTTTCATTACAAATGACAATTTTGTATAATCACCATGTTTATTTGAACCAAATACTCTCATTGAATAAAATTTTCTAGCATTACTATTATTGAAAGATAATTTTACATATGGAAATATATCAGTTCCAGTAAATTCTTCAAAAGGCTTTCCATATACTAATTCAATCTTAACAATTGATTTATTATATTTTGCTACTAACATATTCCAAATATATCCATATCTAAATCCAATATTAAAATGTTTTTTATCTCTATCTAATAAAAATCCATTATCATTATTATATTTAATAATATTCATAAATAATTTCGGTGATTTATGAAATACTTCAGGAACTTTGATTAAAAACCATGGTCTATAATTTTTAACATGAATACATATATCTCTTCCAGAAATAGTTCTTCCAAACATTGAAACAATATATTTTTTATCATAATTATAAGAAGTATCAGATAAACCATTGATAAAATTATTTATTTCTTTATGATGTTTACTTTTCCTATTTTTAAATATCATTTTATTTTGTGATCCCCAATAACCTTCAGAGTCACTTTCATAATCTAAAATATCATCAATTGTTTCTGGTGATTTATAAAAATCATCATTATAACATATTTTATCATTATATTTTATTTTTTCTGATTGTAATAATCTTCTATTTTCAAATTTTTGACATCTTATATAAAATGTATTCGGATTATCATTTTTTTTATCTGTGTAATAATTTTCTTTTTTAAATTTCATATATATAGTATTAATATAAAAATACAATTTAATCAATTTTATTATTTATAAAGAAATGAAAGAACATGATTCAAAATTTCCATTGTTTGTTCATTTAGGAATCATTATCATATATATATTGATGATTTTATTTTACATCTAGGTTACTTTGTTACTTTTTGGGAAAAAGTAACGGCAAAAAGTTTTTAATATTATTTATTTTTAAGAATAATATTTTTTTTGATGTTACTTTTTGAGAAAAAGTAACAAAGTAACTTTTTAAAAGTAACATATAATATGAAGCAACTTAAATTAATTTCAAGATATCATAGCACATCTTTGCCAAGTATGTACAGTCCATTGTATTTTATGTATAATGGAAAAAAATATAAAACTAGAAACAACGATAATTTAATGCCAACAAATCTTTATAAAAAAGAAAAAACTAGTTCATTATATATAGTACCAAAACAATATCATAAAGTTGATCCTGATAATGTTTGGTAAAGTTGAATATTTTAAAAATTATCACAATAAAAAATATAGTAATGAAACTAGTGAAAATATATTGAAATGGAATAATTTAATGAAATTGAAAAAAATATCAGATAAAGTAATTTATATTTGGATATTAAAATATGGAACAATGTGTTTATTTAACTATATGATAAAAAATTATGAAATAAATGCTTTTGATAACAATAATTATGCAATTAAAATTACATGTTTATATGGAAATACTGAAATTGTTGATTATTTATTGAATAATACAAATAATTTAATTGATCCATTTATAGATTCAAATTATCCAATTCGTATAGCTGCACAAAAAGGTTATTATAAAATAGTAGAATTATTATTAAATTATATAAAACCAATTTTTGATAATGGAGAAATTATTAAATCTTTTAATAATAAATATGTTGTTATAGATAATACATTCAAATCAATTGGATCTAGAATAATAGATGAAAAACATTGTAAAATATTATTTTTGAATAATAATATGTATGATTTTATAAATTTAACATATAAAGTAGTTAAATCTAATTCAAAAAATAATTATGCATTGAGATATGCATCAAAAAATGGTCACATAAACGTGGTTAGACTATTATTAGAACAAAAGAATATTGATCCAAGTGATGATAATAATTTTGCAATTAAAAATGCATTTAGAAATAATCATCATAAAATTGTATTACTATTATTAAAAGATAAAAGAATATTTTTTCAAAATAAAGTACATTTTAAATTATTGAATAAATATATAGATATAGAATCTAAAATTGATAAAAAAATAATATATGATAATGATTATTATATAAAAAATAAATATTATATAGAACAATTTAAAAAATTGTTTTATAATATATAATGAAAAATAAAAAATTTATTATTTTCATATTGATAATAATAATATTACTTATTATTCATAATTTATTCAATAAGTATACAAGAGTAACTGGAGTATGTGGAATAACATATAAAGTTCTAAATTCTTCAATAAAACAAAAAGTTGCAAATAAATTTTGTGAATTAGGTAACGAAACTGTAAAATTACAAAAATATTTAAAAAACTATTTCCCAAATGATCCAAGAACTAAGAGAATATTAAATAGATTTCATGGTAATTCAATGGTAGAGAATCCTAAAGAAACTTATACTTTATTCAAAGGATATTCTATAAATATGTGCATGCAAAAAAATGATACTGAATTATATCCAAATAATTTACTTATGTTTGTATTATTGCACGAATTAACTCACATATTAAACGCCGGTTTTAATCATACTAAATCATATTGGGCAGATAATGTATGGTTGATGAAATGTGCATCAAATTGTGGTATTTATACAAATGTTAATTATCAACGATATCCTGTCAATTATTGTGGAATTGTTATCAACAAACATCCATCATATTAATAAAGTTGATTTATATTTTAATATATATAATAATGAATATATTAGAAAAACAACTTGTTAATTTTTTTACTGAAAAATTATTTGAAAATATAAAAGAATTGAAAAATACAAACACTCATGAAGATTTATATGAGTATTTAATAAAAATTTATTTACAATGTAAAGATAGAGATATTTTTGAAATAAAATGTAAAAAAATATTTTTATTAGTAGATATTAATTCTCCTAATTTTTCAAAAAAATATAAAGAATGGTTTATCGGTGAAAGAAAAACACCATTTAATAATTCAAATGAAAATGATTTTATTATTGAAAATAGTGAATATTGGACTGATTTTATTCAAAAAGAAAAATATAGAAGATTACATGGATCTGTACTTAAATTGACAGCTAATAGTAATTTTAAATGCCCAAATTGTGGAAATAGAAATTCACATCAATCATCTGTACAAAAAAAATCCGGTGACGAAGGATCAACAAATATATTAGTTTGTATCACTTGTGGTCACAATTGGCAATTTAGTTAATGTATCATAGACTATATTTGAAATCTCATGTATAGATTTATGTGAATTAATCCTGTAAATATTATTACCTTTAATTTTTTTAAATTCATTACATACTTTAGATTGAAATGTTTCATTTTCATATAATTCATTTCCATCAACATTTATATTATTTTCAAATAAAAATGTTATATCTGGAATTGGTAATCCTTGGTCCGCATGTTTGCACCAAATAGAATCTAAACCATTTACCATTGAATAAACATAACCAGATGGAATATATCTATCGCATATTATAAAATATCCAGAATTTAGTAATTCTTCAATTTCATTTTTTTTCTCCCAACGATTTGCACTAAATAATAGATGAATTGCTTCTTTTGAATGAATTTTTATTTTAGAATTGAGATGATTATGTAATACTTTTCCAATCTCAGTACGGCGATCAGGAAATGATATTCTTTTTACTTTTTTATTCAATTTTAAATATTTTTTAAATAATAAATCAGCTTGTGTGGTTTTTCCACAATTATCTGGTCCTTCAAAAAGAATAAACATTATATATTATTAATAATAAATATAAATCAATTTTTATTATAATAAAAATCTCTTAAATCTTTTATATATGATTCTGTAAATTTTGTTTTTATATATTTTTCCATAGAAATTCCTGACATACGTTTTACTAAATAATCAATTGCAAAAATACCACAATCACCATTGAAATGTTGTACACGTTTAGTATTTACTTTTAATTTTATATCAGATTGATTTGTTAATAATAACCAATGTAATGATATTCTTTCTATAATATATATCATTGAATTTGGTAAAATATGTGGAACTGAATCAAAATATTCAATTCTATTTTTATACAATAATAAAGATACCCAATGTGCTGCTTCATTACAATTATTTTTTTCTCCTTTTAATCTAAAGATAAATCCATATTTTTTATTTTTATCTAGTTTTTCATGTATTAAATCATTGGTTTCATAAAAGTCAGATAATTTTGTTCCTAGAAACACAAAGTTGGGATATATATCGTCATATTGTTTCATAACATTATTTATATCATAAATACTCAACCAACCATCTTTTGACCACGTTGACACTGGCCGAAATGAATCTTTGAGAATAACATTTAAATCTTTTATTTGAGTAACGAGATTTAATGGTATTTTTCCACTAAATTTTTTATGTTTTAATAATATTTTATGTATTTGTTTAATTTCTTTATCAGTAAAACAAGATTGTTTTTTAATTTTCCTACCTGGGCTACATTTAAGAGTTTTTGGTACTTTTAATTTCATATTATATCTAAAAAATAAAAATCATTTAAAAATTATTATTTTACAAGTTATTATTTTTGTTTTATTTTTACATTTTATTATTTTTAAATTTTTTTCAATATGAAAATTATAATTTGATAAACAAATTGGTATATCTTTGTTATAATTTAAAATAATTTTTTTAATACAATCATTAAATTTAAATATTTTTTTCAATTTTGTCAATATACTATATTCAATACAATTTATTTCAATAATATTGATATTTTCATCTTTATAACCAATGTATTCTAGAAAATTTATAGTACCTCTACAATAATTTCTAAAATTTATATCATTTATGATAATATGTCTAGATATCATATTTTATTCAATTGAATATAAAATCAATTTTATTTAAAAAGAGACTTTTTAGAAAGAGACTTTTTAGAAAGAAACTTTTTAGAAAAAAGTCTCAACAAAAAGAAAATAAAAAATTAATTATAAACTTACAAACATTATAAACTTATAAACACTATAAACTCACACACATTATTTTTTGCCGAGACTTTTTCCTAAAAAGTCTCAACATTTCTAACTTGAGTTGGTTTAATGCCTTGTAATTTACATCGTCTTAGATATAAATACCATGGCATTTTAACTGATAGTTCTTTATTTCTCAATGGATTATTACCATTAACAGCCAATAAATCTGGTATATCTTTTGCATATTTATATTTATCTAACATTCTTATATATTAAAAATAAAATTGATTAAATAGTATAAATATCAAAAATGTCGACACAAAAAATAAAATTTGATAATAATAAAATACCAAAAACTACTACAATTTATACATCTTATTATGGAGGTGTTAAAAAAAGTACTAATTTATTAGACTTGGCAATGTATTTAGATAAAAATTTTATGGAATATTCAGATATTATAAAATGTTTTAGATACGGATACAAAAATGAAAATAAAGAGTATGTTTTATATAAAAGGGGAATTAAAGTTAAAAAAAATAAGAAGAATAAAGTAGAATTAGCATTTAAGAATGCAATATTTTTAGAATTATATACATCTGATCCAAAAAATATTATTTCAGTTAAATTATTTTGCAACGGAAGTATAAGTTCAACTGGCTTTAGTTTTGATAAATTTAAAGAATTTAAAAATACAATTGAGTTATTATTGAAAAAAATACATAGTAAAAATAATACTATATTTCAAAATGAAATTAACATTATACCACCAAAAGGAAGTATGATTTTATGTGTTGTTAAACAATTAACTAAATTTAAATTTGATAATAAAAAATTAATTGAATTTGTTAATTTAAATGAAAATAATAACTTAAATGCATTTTATGTTTCAGATAAAAAACAAATGGTTAAAATACAATATAATCGCCCAGATCATGATATTCAACATTTTGAAATAACTCAAAACGGAGTTATAAAAATTACTGTTTTGACAAAAAATGAAATAGGAGTTGCTGTAGATTTTATAACAAATTTTTTAACTATAAATCTTGATAATATAATTTATAAAGATAGAGTAGAAATTGTATTAGATATTTTAGATTTAAATAAAGATGCTCCCGAACAAGGAACTACTGAATGGTTGGAAATAAGAAAAGGAGCTATTAATGCAAGTGAAGTTTTTTCAGCACTGGGATTGAATAAAAAATATGAATCACGTAATTCATTTATCAATAAAAAGAAAAAAGCATTATTAGAGAGTTCTAATACTATAGATGTCGAAACATCAAGATATTATACATCAGTTGATAAATTAACAAGTCCAATGCATAGAGGAAATGCATTAGAACCAGTTGCAAGAGATTTATATCAATCATTATTTAATAAAGAATATGATGATGATCGATTTATCAATAATAAAGTATTAATATATGAATCTTCTTCAATTTCTCATTGGAAAAATAAAATTATAAGAGCATCACCGGATGGTGTAGTTTTTATGTTTCAACCTAAGAATTTTCCAAATGTTCCACCAAATTATAAACCAACATTAAAAGAATTAAGACATTGGTTTAATTTAGGATTAATTGATGATGTTATTGGATTGGAAATAAAATGTCCAAGTAAATATAATGATTGTAGATATAGTAAGAAAAAAGACAATGAAATGACAACTACAAATGCTGGTCTTGATAAAATTCCATCAGGATATTGGTGGCAAATACAACAACAATTATATGTTATGAATTTATATGATTGTCATTTTATAGCATTTGATTTCGTGTTTTATGTATCATATATGGTTTGGGTAAAAAAAGAAGAAAATGTTTTAACAAGAGGAATATTCGCGAAAATATTTAAAGATGATGAAAAAAATAAATTCATTTATGTATATCCTACAAAAATAACAATGAAATTAAATAGTTTTATGGAAGAATTGAAAGATTATGATAATTTTGAATTAATTTATTGGAAGTTAATGGATTATAAATTAACACCAGTTCAATTTGATAAAGATAGATATAGATCCGCATTAGTTGATATAAACGAAGTTTATAATGAAATTCATGATTTGTAAAATTATTTTATTATTTTTTTTTAATATATTTTTTTAATATTTTAGCAACTTCTAAATGTTCATTTTCAACTGAAAAACAAATTGTATACTTCTCATTATCACTTAAATTGACTCTTTTATCTTTTAATAATAATTTAACAATTTTTAAATGTCCATATTCAGCTGCTGATCGAATTGCACGATTATCACAATCACTCGGATTAACTCTTTTATCATTTAGTAATAATTTAACAATTTCTGAATGCCCATTTTCAGATGCTTCCATAAGTGCACTATTACAAAAATCACTAGGATCAACTTGTTTATCTTTTAATAATAATTTTACAATTTCTAAATGACCATTTGCAGATGCTAAGCGAATTGCTTTATTATGATAACTACTTGGATCAAATTTCAATTTATATTTTAGTAAACAATATTTAACAATATTATATTTATTCATTTTACATGCATTATTGAAAAAAATATTAATATTATCAATACATCCAATTATTTCATCAATATTGAAAGTATAATAGTTAATATCTTTATATAATTCATACATATTGTTATATTATATTAAATTAAAAAATCAATTTTATTAAAACTTTTTAAAAAAAGACTTTCTAGAAAAAAGTCTCAACAAAAAATAATAAAAATATTTATTTTATATCTTCTTTTTGTCGAGACTTTTTTTAAAAGTCTCTAAAGTTTCTTTTTAATAATTTTACAACTTCTAAATGTCCATTTTTAGATGCCCAACGAACTATATTATTATAATTAGTAATTGAATAATAAATTCTCTTATCTTTTAATAATAATTTTACAACTTCTAAATGACCATTTTTAGATGCCCAACGAACTATATTATTATAATTTTCACTTGGATTAATTCTCTTATCTTTTAATAATAATTTTACAACTTCTAAATGTTCATTTTTAGATGCCCAACGAATTGCATAATTATGACTTGCGCTTGGATCAATTCTTTTATCTTTTAATAATATTCTTACAATTTCTAAATATCCATTTTTTGCTGCATGTCGAATTATATAATCATCATTATCAGTTGGGTCAATTCGTTTATCTTTTAATAATAATTTGACGACTTCCAACTGTCCACTTGTAATTATTATTCGAATTAAATAATTGTTATTAACACTAGGATCAACTCGTTTATCTTTTAGTAATAATTTTACAATTTCTAAATTTCCATTTGCAGATGCTAATTGAATTGCAGAATTATTAATATCGCTTGGATTAACTCGTTCATCTTTTAATAATAATTTAACAATATTTAAATATTTATATTGAGATGCCTTTATAATTGCATAATTATTACTAGCACTTGGATCAACTCGTTTATCTTTTAATAATAATTTTACAACTTCTAAATTTCCATTTGCAGATGCTATTTGAATTGCAGAATTTTTAGCATCTCCTGGATTGACTCGTTTATCTTTTAATAACAATTTAATAATCTCTAAATATTTATATTGTGATGCCTTTATAATTGCTTCATTATCACAATCGCTTGGATCGACTCGTTTATCTTTTAATAATAATTTTACAATTTCTAAATACCCAAATTTAGATGCTTCTATAATTGCTTCATTATCACAATCGCTTGGATCAACTCGTCCATCTTTTAATAGCAGTTTAACGACTTCTAAATGTCCAAATTTAGATGCCTTTCGAATTGAACGATTATTTTCATCGCTTGGATCAACTCGTCCATCTTTTAATAATAGTTTAACAATTTCTAAATGACCATTACTAGATGCTTCTTGAATTGAATAATTTTTAACAGCACTAGGATCGACTCGTTTATCTTTTAATAACAGTTTAATAACTTCTAAATGACCATTTTCAGATGCCCATTGAATTGCATAATTATTACAATCACTAGGATCAACTTCTTCATATTTTAATAATAATTCAACAATTTTTTTATGGCCGTTTTCAGAAGCTATTCTAATTGCATAATTACTGGTACCATTTAAATCAATTTCCATTTTATATTTCAATAAACAATATCTAATAATATTATATCCACCATTTTTACATAAATTACCGAAAAGAACATCAATACTACCAACATTTTTAATTATTTTATCAATATTGAAAGTATAATGATTAATATCTTTATATAATTCATACATATTGTTATATTATATTAATTAATCAATTTTATAAAGAAACTTTTTAGAAAAAAGTTTCAGCAAAAAAAATAACAAAAAACTTATAAAATACTCTCTTTTTGCCGAAACTTTTTTCCAAAAAGTTTCTTTTCTAAAAAGTCTCTTTTTGATAGAATATCTTTTATAAGTAATTGAACAATTTCAAAATGTTCATTTTTAGAAGCAAATTGAATTGCATAATTATCATTATCACTTGAATTAACTTTTTTATCTTTTAATAATGAAATTCATGATTTATAAAATTATTTTATTATTTTTTTCATTATATATACATGATTGTTCTCAAAAAACATGATAATTTTTCAAAGCGAATTGATAAATTTTTGAGTAAATTATCATTTAAAAAAGCAACATTATGTATTATTGATATTCACAATACAATGTTATCTGAGAATAATATAATTAATAAAGATATATTTTCATTAATTAAAAGAAAAAAATATAACTATTTTTATTGTTCATATGATGGAAATGATAAGCGAATTATTTTCAATAAGAATATTTTAAATAAAAATCCAATCTTGCAATCAATTCCAAAGATTTTTACAAAAAAAATCGGAAGTAAAGGAATTATTGTTAAAATAATATATGATTATTTTGAAAAAAATATTGGATTTGATAAAAGATATAAGTATAATCTTATATTTATTGATGATAAAAGAAGAAATATTCAAGATGTAAATAAATTCAAATATAAAAAAAAATTATTTATCAAATTTAAAAATAATTTAAAAATAATTTAAAAATTGGTTATTTAATTCATAAATTATAATAATGTATGATAAATATATAAAATTAACTTATCATACTAAAAGTTATAGAAAAGCTTTGGATTTATTATAGATTCAGGCATTCCAAGTCTCAACAAAAAATAATAAAAAATATATAACACATAATTTTTTTGCCGAGACTTTTTCCTAAAAAGTCTCTTTATTTCATCATATTAGCTAGTCTATTGATAAGTTTTCTATTATCTTGTATTGTTGCAATTAATAATCCAAATAATTTATTATATTGTACTGTTTCAATTTTTCCACTTTTATTACAAACAACTAAATCTGGAAATAATTGTTCAACTTCCTCAGCTATTAAACCATATTGTTTACGAATGTGTTTTTTATTGAATAAAAACTTTTCTCTTATATATTTTTCATTTGAATCGATATCTTTCATATTTAAATACCATTCTTTTTCTTTTTTAATTTGATCAAGTTCCCATTGTGTTTTTTCTTCTTTTTCTCTTTTATCTTCTGATTCACGATGAGAAATATAATCAAAACTGACAGCTCTTAATTGATGAAAACGATTAATAACATTATTATCAATTGTTTCAATATTTTCTTTAAAAACTTTGGAAGATGAAACTGTTCCTAATTGTCCATCTGAATCAACTAAAACTGCCACAGCATCTGGAACAGTTGTAGTAACTCCTCTAATTCCATCAATAAATGTTGTTAAAGAGGAACGTATTCCAAATCCAATTTTAATTGCTCGTGATGTAAAAAATCTTACATTAGTTCCAGCACCAATAATAATATTATATGAACCACCTCCAGCCACAGTACAAGAAGCATTTCCAATTACAGTATTCCATGATCCAGTTGTATTAGATAGAACTCCCTGCCCAATACCAACATTTCCATTTCCCAATATAGTTTGATTATTAGCAGCACCATAGCCAATTATGACATTTCCATTAGGACTTCCAGTAGTATGTGCAGTGGCAACATCTTCACCAATAAATATATTTCTTACAAAAGCAACAGCACCAGAAGTTGCAATATTATGTCCAATCATAACATTTTCATTACTTCCAGTTACAGTTAGATCTAAAACATTATTTCCTAATAAAACATTACTATTACATGCACTTGTTGCAGATGTTAAAATAGATTTACCAACACCAACCAAATCTGTTGAGGTTACTAGTATTGGAGCATTAGATGAACCAATTACAGTCAAATCACTTGAAGTTGTAACCAATTTTCCTGTATCATTACCAATAAATGTATTGTCATCTCCTATTGTGACTACTTTGCCACATTTACTTCCCAAAAATGTATTTCTTAATCCAGTGGTAATTGCATTACCATTTGAGTCTCCATAAAATGTATTTGTTCCAGTTATCTCAATATGTCCTGTTGTTAATTTTAAATTTGCACAACTAATATTATCTTTAACAACGGTAGTCATTAACATTTATATATATATATATATGAAAAATAAAAAAATAGTAATATATTACTATTAAATAATTTTAACAGAATAATTCATATAATTTTTATAATATGAAGAATTTTCAAGTTCATTTTCCATTGTTGGATCAATTAATGTAGTAACAATTTGGGATCTACAACAATTGTTTGTTATTTTATTTTTTATAAAGAAATCTTCATTATTTGATTGATCTTTATTATTCAATACTTTATCATTGATATATGCTCTAAATGGAAGTAATATATGTGAAATAGTTTTATTACAATTTTTACAATTTGTTAAACAATATGACATTTTATATAATTAAAAAATAAAAATCAATTTTATTAAGAAACTTTTTAGAGACTTTTTAGGAAAAAGTCTCGGCAAAAAGAATGCACCGAAACTTTTTAGAAAAAAGTTTCAGCAAAAAGAACATATTAAAACTTTTAAAAAAATTGAAAAATATAAAAAATATAATCTTTTTGCCGAGACTTTTTTCTAAAAAGTCTTAACATAATCTTTTTGCCGAGACTTTTTCTTAAAAAGTCTCTTTCTAAAAAGTCTCTTAGAAGTATATAATTAGTTCATTAACATCCCACCACTCTAAACGATTTTTATCTGGACAAGGTCGCACAACAGCGTACGGACACTTCTTTTTCTTAATTAATTGTATAGCTAAATCCATATACATTGCAGTATTAGTTTGAAATTTACTTTTGTAATTTTTAGTCACAGGAATATCTATTTTTCGGCCGTTGGCAATATCTTCAGTTAATGCAGCAATTACTGAACTTTTTTCAAACTTACTCATAACCTTTGAAGAATATCTATCTTCTGGTGATACAAATTTATCATATAATGTAGAAATATTTTTATTTTTTTGTAAATTAAATTTATCAATCACAATAGACATTTTAATATATAATATAATATAATCATTTTTATTATAAAAATATTTTTTGTATTATAAAAAATGGGAAAGATAAATTATAAACAATTATCAATTATTATTAAAAAAAGAATTTCATTTCCAGATTTCAAGAACTGGGAAGAAAATAAACAATTTAAAGCTATTGTAAAAGTTTCTCAATTAAATAATGATCAAGTACCACAAAAATATAATCATATAATATATGATTCAAGAAAATTACTATTAAATTATTCTAAATGGAAACTTGGTAATCAACTTCCAGCTGATATTATCAATGCCATTGATGATTTTATATCATATAAAGTAACTTTTTAGAGACTTTTTAGGAAAGAAACTTTTTAGAAAGAAACTTTTTAGAAAAAAGTTTCAGCAAAAATAATGTTTCCTAAAAAGTCTCTTTAATAAAAATTGATTAATAAATATAAAATATATAAAACTTTGTAACTAAAACTTTTTGCTGAAACTTTTTCCTAAAAAGTTTCTTTGATGTTCATATTATACAATGATTTGTGTTCAAATTTTGAAGCAGATCATATAATTACAAGTGAAAAACTATATGTATCAAATTGTTCTATTGATTACAATCGAATATTTCATTTAGCATATTATTATAATAATTATAAATTTTTTAAATATCTTTTAAAAATTAAACAAGTTAATCTAGAAGCACTAAAAAATGATCCAATTGAATATTCATGTATGAAAGGTTATTATAAAATTGTAAAATATCTTTTAACAAAATTTACATTAAAAATTGATCCAAGTTCGAATTATAATTTTCCAATAAGGATTGCATGTGCTTATGGTCATCATAAAATTGTTAAATTGCTATTAAAAGATAATAGAGTCGATCCTAGTTCCCATAATAATAATTCAATCCGAATGGCATCAAAAAATGGACATTTAAAGATTATAAAATATCTTTTAAAAGATAAACGAGTAAATCCAAGTGATAATAACAATGAAGCACTAGAATTAGCAATTAAGAGTGGACATCCAAAAATTTTTAAATTATTATTAAAACATGTAAAATCTAAGTTGAATCTTGAATTAAATTAATTACTTTTATTAAAATTTTAATTTTTTTTAATATTAAAATTGATTAATAAATATAATCTCAATAAATTAATTTCAATAAATCAATCTCATTAACCAAAACTTTTTGCCGAAACTTTTTTCTAAAAAATTTCAATAATAAATAAAATGTTTTTAATATACAATGATTTGTGTTTAAATTTTAAAATGTGTAATCATATCGGTGAAATTATAGATAGAATATTTATATATGAATATTATGAAGATTATGAAAATATTTTAGATTTGTTTGAATATTTGTATAAAGAAAATAAATATAAAACAATAAAATTATTATTATTAAAAATTGATAGTACAACCATAAATAATAAGTTATTTACAATAGCAAATAATAATAATTATTATAAAATATATAAATATCTTTTATCAAAAGTTAAATCAAATTTTGATATCAAGTTTTCAATTTATAAAGCATCTTGTTGTGGTTATTATAAAATAGTTAAATTATTATTAAAAGATAAAAGAGTTGATCCTAGTGTTTTTAGTAATTATTCAATTACAAATGCAGTTAGATTTAATTATCCAAAAATCGTTAAATTGTTATTAAAAGATAAAAGAGTTGATCCTAGTATTTTTAGTAATTGTTCAATTACAAATGCAGTTAGATTTAATTATCCAAAAATCGTTAAATTGTTATTAAAAGATAAAAGAGTTGATCCTAGTGTTGATGATAATATTGCAATTTTATGTGCATCTGAAAAAGGTTATTATAAAATCGTTAAACTATTATTAAAAGATAAAAGAGTCAATCCAGGTGATCGCGATAATTGTGCTATTCGATATGCAGCCAAAAATAGACATTTAAAAGTTGTGAAATTATTATTAAAAGATAAAAGAGTTGATCTAAGTGATATTGGTAATTCTTTATTTCAAGTTGCATGTGAATATAGTCATTTTGAAATTGTTAAATTATTAAAAAAAGATAAACGAGTTATGAAATTGATAAATTAATAAATTATTTTTTTAATTTTATTGGTTTATATAAAAACTTTTTATCAATCTTTTCATCAACCTTTTCTTCAACCTTTTCATCAACTTTTTTGCCGAAACTTTTTTCTAAAAAGTTTCTTTCTAAAAAGTTTCTTTTCAATGGATAGTTATTATCCAAAAATAAAAGATAAAAATTTTAATGCATTGATAAAAACAAAAAATGAATTTTTTGGAAAACCAATTAAAAATTTAAAAGATAAGTTTATTATTCAACGTCATCAAAAATTTGTTAAAAATTTTATAACATCTCAGACTTTGTATAATAAATTAATTTTATTTCATGGAACTGGGAAAGGAAAAACATGTGAAGCAATACAAATCTCAGAAAAATATAGATTATCATTAATATCACCAAAAATATTTATTGTGTGTTCAAGTATAGCTCGTGTTAATTTTATAAAAGAATTAAGTGGAAAATGTGGATCATTTGCAAATTATAATACATTGACACATAAAGATGAAAATAAGTTAATTAAAATTGGATATATTTTTCAAAATTATCAATCATTTGTTAAAAATAGAGATGGTGATATAACTGATTCATTAATAATTATTGATGAAGCACATTCTTTATTGAATGAAAATACTTACTCAATTGCGTTAAAAAGATTGATGAAAACTTCAAAAAGATATAAATTAATACTTATGACAGCAACTCCAATGTTTAATGAACCATATGATATTGTTGAATTTATAAATTTATTATATCCAAACGATCTATTAGATAAATATGAATTATTTACAATTGACAATGAATTAAAACCAAATGCTAATAAAATAATCAAATCAAGATTAGCTGGAATGATATCTTACAATATGTACAACGATCCTAAATATTTTCCAACACAAATAGATATTGGTTCAATTCCACTTAAATTACAAGGTCCAAATAATGAACGAATCATACAAACTAAACTTATCAGAGTGCCATTATCAAAAATTCAATTTGAAGCATATAAAAAATATTGGACTGGAAGTGTAAATATGAAAATTAAAAAAATTTGTGAATTTGTTTTACCAGATATGATTTTTTCAAAAATAGAAAATGAACTTAAATATGTATCAATAGATTATTTAAAAAAATATAAAATTACATTATCAAGACAAAATGTAATGAAATCTTCGATAAGTGGACCGGTTTTAAATATTTCTAATTTAGGAAATTATTCTTCAAAGTATCATAAATGTATATCTGATATTTTGAAAAATAATAGACCATTTGGATTTGTATTTGGAAAATTTGTAAATAATAGTGGAATAAAATTATTTGCAAATGCAATGATAGAAAATGGAATAAGCGAATATATAGTTGGAATTAATTTAATCAATAATAATAACATTGATTATAAATATGGTATTAAATATAAAGATTGGAAAAGAAATGAACAATTTTATCCATCAAAATATATTATTTTACATAAAGATATTTCTATAATTGATAGAAATAAATTAATTAAAATATTTAACTCAGAAGAAAATAAAAATGGTAAAATCATTAAATATATAATTGGATCTTTATTAATTAAAGAAAGTTTAGATTTAAAACGCATTCATGATATTTATATATTAAATGTTCAAGAAAATTTCTCACGTGTTAATCAAATTATCGGCCGGGGCATAAGATTTAAATCTCATGATGATATTGAAAATAAAATAGTTAATATTCACAAATATGTTGTTTCAATTCCAAACAGTGATAAAATTATGTCATCTGAAGAATTAGAATATGCCAGAGATGAAAAAAATTATATCGTAATTAAACAAATTGAAAAAATATTAAAAACTATTGCTATCGATTATAAATTTTATGATTCATCAAATATTACGACTAATAATCCAAATTTAACATATAAATTATATTATCAAAATGATGAAGTATTTTTAGCAAAATTATATATAATAGATATAATCAATCAATATACAATAATATCACGATCTATTATTCATGAATTATTGAAAAAATATTCTGACACTTGTTTTATAGATTTAGCACTTAAAGAATTGATAAATAATAAAAATATATTTAATGATGGATTTTTAATTGAATTATCTACTGGAATTTTTGCATTCAATCCTATAGATTTAAATGATAATACATTATCATTGGAAAAACGAATTAATTTTACAAAACCAAATAAAAATATAAATATTAATAAACAAATAACAACAATAATTTCTAAAAGAAAAACAAAATATTTTTACAATATTAATAAAACAATTAAATATTTAAAAACAATGACAAAATTTAAATTATTAGCATTACATTTGTCCAAATTACAAATTGAACATCAACAAAACATACTTGAATATGCCTTAGAAAAATATATTAATTCAAAAAAGAATATTTCTAAAATTATTTTCAATATCTTAAAAAATTATAAAAATTACTTAATTGATGAAAATATGATAAAAATTGGTTTTAATCATTCAATTGGAGATAATTATTTTGATACAGAATCTTTTACTCAAATTGATAAAACCAAGAAATTCATAGGGCATTATTTAATGATGCCACGAATTTATAATAATTCTTTACATAAATTTGTTAATTTAAAAGATAATGAATATTTATTGAAAAGAAAATCAAGAAAAATTAAAAAAGAAAATGATTTTATTATTGGATATATTGAAAAAAATAATAATAATAAAATGGTATTTAAATTGAGATTTACTAATGAAAATATTTCTTCTGATCTAAGAAAAATTAAAAAAGGATTTATTTGTAATCAAATAAATGATAAAACTATTTTATTGAAAATATGTAAACAATTAGAAGTACAAGTTAAGAAAAAAGAAACGATTAAATCTTTATGTAAATTAATTGAATTAGATTTAAGAGAAAAGCAAATGTTTGCAGATAAATACAAAACTGGAATTTTATGGTTTTATCCTTATGATTTTTAAGATTCAAGTTTTAAAATTCTTGCTTCAAGATCATTTAATTTTTTTTGTTGTTGTTGAATTATATAAACATGTAGGGCGTGTAATGTATTGTAATAAATTCCATCAAGATTATCATCTTCATCACTATAAACTAATGATGGATTAGTTAGTGCCAATTCATGTAAAACAAAACCATGTGTTTTAATTAATTTTGGTTCTATAGTTTCTTTCAATATTTTTTCTCTCAATGTATCATATTTATTTATCAATTCATTTTGTTCGGTCATATTAACGTTATTTTCCATTTCTCGATATATTTTTAAATCATTTTCATCAATTTCCATCCATTGATCAATATTTGGATTATCATTATCAATTAAATCGTTCATCATATTTGATATTTTATCATATTGTTCTTTACTCAATCGTTTTATAGTACTACAACCGGTTTCACTTTTAAATTTTAATTCGATGGCTTTTAATTTACGATTCTTCATCATTTCATTATATTTTTTTAATTTTTGTTCATCATTATATTTAAGTTTTTCACTTTTATAATTATATTCTACTGGACGTAATTTCATATATAATTTAAATTGATCATCACTTATATCTAAGATATCTTCTTTATCAAGTGTTGCGATCGATTTAGGTGCAACTTTCATTTTTGATTTATATATATAAATGAAAAAGAATTTTGTAATAAATGGTATTTTTCCTAAAGGATTATCAAATAAAAATATTGAAAAAATTTTAAATAAATTTAAAATTCAACATAAGGAAATTATAAATGAAGAACAAATTAAAACGATTATTCTTCAATATATAAAAAATAATAATTTAGTATTTTATGGAGGATATGCTATACATTTATTATTACAAGATAAAAGAAATGAAGGTATATATAATGAACAAACAGATTTATTAGATTTTGATGTTTATTCTGTCGATCCAGTAAAAGATGCAAATGAATTATCTGAACTTTTAAGAGTTAAAGGTTTTAAAAATATTAGAATAATATCTGGAATGACTGGTCATACACGTAAAATTTTTATAAATTTATCAAAAGATGCAATTATTGATATAAGTTTACAAACTAAAGAAATACTTGATAAAATTAAAATTAAAATTGGAGATTATTTTATTACTGATCCTCAATATATGAAAATTGATCATTATATGCAACTTACAATGAATTTTTTACAATTTCATTGGAGAATTAAGAAAACATTTAAAAGAATATTATTATTGGAAAAATATTTTCCAATTTTAAATAATCAACGATATGAGGAACCTAAAATTTCTAATGGTACTATAAAATCAATAGAAAAAATAAATAAAACATTTATAATTGTTGTTGGCGGAGATTATGTGTTTAATAAATTATTTAATTTACCACAAACTGGAGAATTGCATATATTTTCTAATGAAATAAATGATACTCATATACCAATAGATGGTGTAAAAATAAAAAAAGATATAAGACTTTTTCCAATAATTGGACAAATATTTTATAATGATGTTGATAATTATAAACAATTGAGTATATCAGGATTAATTTACACTTATTATGTATTAAAATTTTATGAAAATACAAATAAACATGATTATAAAATAAAACTTTTATTAAATAAATTTTTAAATAATCCATTTGCTAAATTGCCAAATATTTACACTCCAGAATATCCATATCTAAAAAAAGATGAAAAATTACATTTAAAAAGTCGATATTTGACAGCTATTTAATTAATATAATCTTTGTATTGGATAATTAAGAATACTATCATTAGTTAATAATAATTTAAGCATTTTGTAATCACCATGAATAAAAGCAGTTCTCAATGGACCATTTTCATTGACACATGGATCTATATCAGTCCTTTGTAACAATAATCTAACTATATCAATATATCCCAATTTTACTGATTTCACAAACATAAAATTATTACAACTATTAAATTTAACATGTGGAAATAGAGCTAAATATTTTACAATATGAAATTGTTTATATTTAAATGCAGTAATTAATGCATCAGAATCATTATCATTTGGATCTACTTTTTTATTTTTTAATAATAATTTTACTATATCTAGATAACCATACTTACAAGCCATATAAAATATAAAATTTTTGTTCATAGCTAAATCAAGTCTCGAATCTTTTATTAATAATTTAACTATATCCAATTTTCTTTGTTTTAATGCGTCAACAATACATCTATTACTTTTATAATTTGGTTGTATTTTTTTATTTTTCAATAATAATTCTACTAATCTATAATTTCCATTATATGAATAATGTATTAATAAATTATTTCCTGTAACAACATCAAAACTATCATCATCCAATAATAATATAACAATATTTTCATAATTTGATTTACATGCATATAATATAGCTTTATTTGTATATTTATGTTGTATACATCCAATTAATAAATCAACCATAATTTGTGTACATGATTTTATTGCTATCGTAAATGCTTTGATAAAATGTATTCTTTCAGGAAATAACTTTGCGATTTCTTTAAATTTTTTAGTATAATATTCCGTTAATTCTGAATTATCATCATTTTTTAAAAGTTTTAATATATCTATATAAGCTAAATTTTCAGCTATTTTAATCATTTCTTCTCTAATTTTTGATATATCTATTCTTTTATCTTCTATTAATAATTTAACTACATCAATGTTATTATTTTTTATCGATTGTTTCAATGGATAATTGTCATTAAAAGTTGGATCAAAATTTTTAGATTTTAATAAAGTTTGTATTTTTATTATATCATTACACACAGTATCCCAACCAATTTGTGCAATACTATCCATTTTGTATTTTATATCAATATTATAGAAATCAATTTTATTAATTTATTAAATATATATTACTATTTTTTTATATAAAACTCTCTCTTTAAAACTCCTTCCTTGATAACTTTTTGCTGAAACTTTTACTAAAAACTTTTTGCTGAAACTTTTTTCTAAAAAGTTTCTTTTCTAAAAAGTTTCTATGTATGTAAAAGATAATGAAGATGATGAATTTTTCAATAATTCAGATGATGAAGATGAATATTTATTATTTCAAGACTATACCTTTTTAAAAGATAAAAAGAGTGTTAAATTATATAATATTATGATTTCTATATTTTTATTAATATTTGCAATATCTTTATTATTATCAATACTAATACATGTATTTTTATCAATAGATGTGTTTCTTTCATATTTAAGTAAGGATCTTCATAAAGGTTTAATAATATTAAATTTAATAATCACAATATTAGCAATACCATATCAATTGATAAATTTTATTTTACATATATATACGATTTATAAACATTAATTAAAAATGTTGAGACAAGATAATACTAGAAATATGCAAAATTATAATAGATTTATGGAAATGCCAATGATTGATAAACCACGATTACCAGAATGGAAAATGAGAGCAATTAATGGACGAAATGCTAAAAGTTATTATCATCCGAAACCATTGGATGATGATATTTATAGAAATAAAATAGGACCATATAATGATAATAAATTAATCATAAGACATAATAATCGTCATAGAGAACAAGATAGATTTTATGATAATAGATCAAAAGGTAGATTAGATTTTCAAGCTCCTGGTGATTTGCCAGGAACATTTAGAATTCCAGACTCATTAATAGCAAAAAATGTAATTAGACCACTTTTGCCAAGTAAAAGAAGTTATAATAGAACTATTGAAGAAAAACATTATGGTATTATTCAGCCAAGTGGAGCAACTGTTGATTGTGTACCAAGACATCGAACACAATCTGTATTGCAAACTCATCTTAAAACAAGACCATCAACCCAACCACAAGGAAGACGAAATATGCATCCAGCAAAACAAACTTATCATTCAATGACAACAAATAAGCATCCAAATGCTCATACTGTAGAAGATCATAGAGTAATACGTACATTGAATAAATTAAAACCAAAAGATCAAACTGGATCTGCATATTGGAGACAAAACAATGGAAGTATATTGAATAAAAGGAATACAAATAGATCATATGTTGCAACAAGTGAAGAATATGGTAATAGACGAACTGAACGAAATCAAATTGCTCAAAGATATGATAGAGCAAATACATCCATTAAATTCAATAATAAACTTAATACAAATAGTGGTTATAATCCTACACGTGAATGGTATAATTCAAATCATATTAATAGACCTCCACAATATACAAATATACCAACATATTTAGACATAGTTCATGGTAATATTAATAACATTGCAAATTATGACAAAAATGGTGTATCCCATATAAATGATAGAATCGAACAATTATTTATGAGAAAATTACGAAAATAAAAATTGATATTATTATATAAAAAAACAATTATGAAAAAATTGTTTAATACATTAAAATGTATAAATTGCAATAAAAAATATCATATACTTAATAATTTAAAATATTCAAATATTTTAAATAAATTAAAAATATGTTTCAATTGTATTAAACATGAAATGGATATGGAAATATTTCTTAAATATAATATGTTTAATATGAAAATTAACAGATTTATATTACAACAAAAGATAATTGATAAAAAGTATAATAATGAAACTATTTTATTTGATATTGAAATATAACAATCTAATCATTTTTTTAAGACTTTTTACTTAAACTTTTTGACGTAACTTTTTCCTAAAAAGTTACTTTAATAAAATTGATTATTTTTTTCAATTATGATAAAATGTTTAAATTATATTCTGATATTAATAATTATAATTATATTATTATTAATCATTTAATTAAATGTTTATATAATATAAATATGGTATTTATCTATGCAATTGAATATAATTATATTAAATTAATTAAATTATTATTAAAAGATAAAAGAGTTGATCCAAGTGATGCCGATAATTACTTAATTCAATTATCATCTGAAAATGGACATTATAAAATTGTTAAATTATTATTAAAAGATAAACGAGTTGATCCAAGTGATAGAAATAATTGTGCGATTCAATTGGCATCTGAAAATGGACATTATAAAGTTGTTAAATTATTATTAAAAGATAAACGAGTTGATCCAAGTGAGGATAATAATTATGCAATTCATTGGGCATCTTTTGATGGACATACAGAAGTTGTTAAATTATTATTAAAAGATAAACGAGTTAAACTACATTAACTTCATTATACTTCTTTTTACTGAAACATCTTTTTGATGTAACTTTTTCCTAAAAAGTTACTTTATTAAAAAGTTTCTTTTTTTAATTATAATAAAATGTTTAAATTATATTTTGATATTAATAATTACAATTATATTATTATCAATCGTTTAATTAGATGTTTATATAATATAAATCAGGTTTTTATTAATTCAATTTTTAAAAATTATATTGAATTAGTTAAATTATTGTTGGAAGATGAGCAAGTTGATCCAAGTAATTGGAACAATTACTCAGTTTGGTTAGCATCTCAACGAGGTTATTTAAAAATTGTAAAATTATTATTAAAATATGAACGAATTGAACCAAGTGTTTGTTATAATTCTGCAATTCAAATAGCATCTGAAAATGGACATTTAAAAATTGTAAAATTATTATTAAAAGACAAACGAGTTTACCCAAGTTATTTTGATAATTTAGCAATTCAATCAGCATCTAAAAATGGACACTTAAAAGTTGTTAAATTATTATTAAAAGATAAAAGAGTTAATCTAAGTGATTGTGATAATTACGCAATTAAATTGGCAACTAAAAATGGATATACAAAAATTGTTGAATTATTATTAAAATATAAATGAGTTAAATTATAACAAACTTCATCGTACCTCTTTTTGACGTAACTTTTTCTCAAAAAGTTACTTTCTAAAAAGTTTCTTTGATAAAATTGATTATTTTTTTTAATTATAATAAAATGTTTAAATTATATTCTGATATTAATAATTATAATTATATTATTATTAATCATTTAATTAAATGTTTATATAATATAAATATGGTATTTATCTATGCAATTGAATATAATTATATTAAATTAATTAAATTATTATTAAAAGATAAAAGAGTTGATCCAAGTGATGCCGATAATTACTTAATTCAATTAGCATCTAAAAATGGACATTTAGAAGTTGTAAAATTATTATTAAAAGACAAACGAGTTGATCCAAGTGATGATAATAATTGTGCAATTCGTTGGGCATCTAAAAGTGGTCATATAAAAATTGTTAAATTATTATTAAAAGACAAACAAGTGGATCCAAGTGATGACGATAATTATGCAATTCGCTTAGCATCTGAATATGGTTATTCAAAAATAGTAAAAATATTATTAAAAGATAAACGAGTTGATCCATGTATTTATCGTAATTATACTATTCAATTAGCATCTCAAAATGGTCATTTAAAAATTGTTAAATTATTATTGAAAGATAAACGAGTTGATCCAAGTGATGATAATAATTGTGCAATTCGTTGGGCATTTGAAAATAGACATATAAAAATTGTTAAATTATTATTAAAAGATGAACGAGTTAAATTATTAATAAATGAGAAACAAAAAAACCTCATTTCTTTTTGCTGAAACTTTTATTATAATTATTTTTTGACGAAACTTTTTTCTAAAAAGTTTCTTTAATAAAATTGATTATTTTTTTTTCAATTATAATAAAATGTTTAAATTATATCCTGATATTAATAATTATAATTATATTATTATCAATCGTTTAGTAAAATGTTTAAATAATGTAAATGAAATATTTAACGATGCAATTAGAAATAATTATATTGAATTAGTAAAAATATTATTAAAAGATAAACGAATTGATCCGAGTGATATTGATAATTTAGTAATTCAATTAGCATCTGATAATGGATATTTAGAAATTGTAAAATTATTATTAAAAGACAAACGAGTCGATCCAAGTGATTCTTATAATTTAGCAATTAGATGGGCATCTGAAAAAGGATGCACAGAAGTTGTTAAATTATTATTAAAAGACAAACGAGTTGACCCAAGTGATTTTTATAATTATGCAATTCGATGGGCAACTAAAAACGGTCATTTAGAAGTTGTTAAATTATTATTAAAAGATAAACGAGTTGATCCAAGTAAATGTAATAATAATGCAATTCATTGGGCATCTGAATTTGGTCATACAAAAGTTGTTAAATTATTATTAACAGATAAACGAGTTGAAATATAACAACTTCATTATACTTCTTTTTGATGTAACTTTTTCCTAAAAAGTTACTTTATTAAAAAGTTTCTTTTTTTAATTATAATAAAATGTTTAAATTATATTCTGATATTAATAATTACAATTATATTATTATCAATCGTTTAATAAAATGTTTATATAATATAAATCAGAGTTTTATTAATGCATCTAAAAATGATTATTCAGAAGTCGTTAAATTATTATTGAAAAATAAACGAATCGATCCAAGTGATAATAATAATATTGCGATTCAATTAGCATCAAAAAATGGTTATTTAAAAGTTGTTAAATTATTATTAAAAGATAAACGAATTAATCCAACTTATAATAATAATTTAGCAATTGGATGGGCATCTGAAAATGGTCATGTAGAAGTTGTTAAATTATTATTAACAGATAAAAGAGTTGATCCAAGTGATCATTATAATTATGCAATTCAATGGGCATCTAAAAATGGGCATTTAAAAGTTGTAAAATTATTATTAAAAGATAAACGAGTTGATCCTAGTTATATTGATAATTTTGCAATTAGATTAGCAGCTAAAAATGGTCATTTAAAAGTTGTTAAATTATTATTAAAAGATAAACGAGTTGATCCAAAATGATCATCATAATTATGCAATTAAATGGGCATCTGAAAATGGTTATTTAAAAGTTGTTAAATTATTATTAAAAGATAAATGAATTAATCCAAGTAATGAGAATAATTTAGCAATTAGATTGGCATTTAAAAATGGTTATTTAGAAGTTGTTAAATTATTATCAAAAGATAAACGAGTTAAAATTCTTGATTTAATTAAATTTTTATTAAAATTTTTATTTAATTATAATTGTTTTCAATGTAACTTTTTGCTAAAATTTTTATTTAAATATATTTGTTTTTGATGTAACTTTTTCTTAAAAAGTTACTTTCTAAAAAAGTTACTTTAATAAAATTGATTATTTTTTTCAATTATAATAAAATGTTTAAATTATATTTAGATATTAATATTTATAATTATATTATTTTCAATTATTTAATTAAATGTTTATATAATTTAAATAAGGTTTTTACTAATGCAATTGATAATAATTGTATTAAAGTAATAAAATTATTATTAAAAGATAAAAGAATTGATTTAAGCAATTGTCTTAATTATCCAATTCGATATGCAACTAAAAATGGACATTTAAAAGTTGTTAAATTATTATTAAAAGATAAACAAATTGATTCAATTGATTGTATCAATTATATAATTCAAATTGCATCTGAATCTGGACATATAAAAATTGTAAAATTATTATTAAAAGATAAAAGAGTTGATCCAAGTGATAATGATAATTATGCAATTCGATGGGCAGCTGCACATGGACATTTAAAAGTTGTTAAATTATTGATAAAAGATAAAAGAGTTAATCCAAATAATGATTTTAATTTTGCAATTCGATATGCATCTGCAAATGGATATATAAAAATTGTAAAATTATTACTAAAAGATAAACGAGTTAATCCAGGTGATTATTATAATTATGCAATTCGTTGGGCATTTATGAATGGACATTTGGAAATTGTTAATTTATTATTGAAAGATAAACGAGTTAAACTATTACAATAAATAAAATTGATATTTGTTTTTATAATATATAAAATGTTTAATTCATATACTAATACTAATATATATAGTAATAAACTTATTAAAAATTTAATCAAATGTATACATAAACAACATAAAGTTATAAATAAAGCAATTAAATATAATTATGTCAGTATAATACAATTGATATTACGAAATAAAAAAATTAAAATAGATACTCGTGATCATAATTCAATTGATGTTGCAGCTGCAAATGGACGTTCAAGAATTGTTAAATTATTATTAGATGATGGACGATTTGATCCAAGTAGATATAATAATTATGCAATTAGAATAGCATCTGCAAAAGGACATTTAGAAGTTGTAAAATATCTTTTACAAGATAAACGAGTTAATCCTAGTGATTGTAATAATTGTGCAATTAAATATGCATATAAAAACGGTCATTTAAAGATTATGAAATTATTATTCAATGATAAACGTGTCAATTTATTTTATAATTAGTTTTCATTTTATTTTTATTGAAACTGATAAAATTGATAATATTATTTCAATATATAAATGTTTGAATTATATCATGATCTTAATAATTATAAATATATTATTATCAATAAAATATTTTTTTTCAATTTATTATCTAATTTTTGTTAAAAATTATAAAATATCTCTTAAAAAGGTTTTATAGTTATAAATAGAATATTTTCTTCAATCTATTATCTATTTTTTGTCGAAACTTTTTTCTAAAAGTTTTATTTAAACTTTTTTTATTTTTTTATATATACAAAATGGATCAATTATTAATTTTACTGGAACACATTTCTTCCAATCAAGTTATTCATATAATTGATGAAGAAGCATTAACTAAATTTAGCATTAAATCTGCAATTAAAATGACCGAAGATTCATTAAAACAATTATTTGGAGGATTATTTAAAATTGAAAAAGTTGTTGTTGATAGTAAAACAAATAATTTAGATGTTTATATTGAAAAAAAATTAATATCCAAATATAAATTATTTACTAATGCATGTGTTAATAATTTTAAAAATATCGTGTATGCATTGTTAGCTTATTTCAATCAAGATGATTATAATACATTTGCATGTTCTACTTTAGTTGAATTGTATAATGATACAAGCATTTTTGATAAAATGAAATTTGATGAAATGGATTATCAATTATTTTCAAAATATATAATTGAATATGAAAAATATGATATGTTGGAATCAGTAATTAAACACATTAAACAAATTGATCCAATTTTATTATGTTTTGCAATTAAAAATAATAATACGGAAGTAATTAAAACTTTATTAACTCATGGAAATTTTAGTGGAGAAGATTTCAAGAAAAATAATCCTATATTATGGGCATTTAAATATGGAAATGAAGATGTCATTGACTTTTATTGCAAAACTTGGGCAAAGGATGATGAAAAAAGAAAGAAATATGTTATTGATACATTTATCAATATTCCATGCATTATGTTGGCAAAACATAAAAAACATATTAAATTGGTTGAAAAATATGGTGATTATGTTAAGGCTATCAAAGATAATCCAACATCAGTTACACTTTAGTTATTAAATATAACAATTAAATAGTTAAATTTAACTATTAAATATTTTTTTTATATAATTATATAATAATGACAAGATACAAATTAGGTGTTATTGATAGTGATTATAAAATTGAAACTGATTTAATAAATGAGTTTAGAAAAGATTTAGCATATAAAGATTCTGATGGAATTAGTAAAGTTCCATCAACGCCATACACTGGTACTGAACAAAGTGATTATTTAAGAGGAGCATATATAAATAAAGTAAGAAATATGCATCAAAATCGTATATGGACGGAACGAAATAACAGATTGAATAAAATGGACAAATGGATAAGTGATAATTATGAACCAACACCACCGGATACACATTATACTTTCAATCCAGATAATATGCACAATTGGTTTACAAAAACAGAAAATTCCAATCCAAATTTACATAAAGTCAAACAAGTTAAATCAGGATCTTTACATTATAATATTTACAATATTCGTCCAAAAGCAACTTATGAATTATCTGCAAACGGATCTAGACGATTATATGAATCTGAAGCAAGATCTAGAATGGAAATATATGATAAACGAAATAAAGGTGCTATGGAATTGATTAATAAATATGTTAAACAGAGATATAATTAATATTGTTTTATTATGAAAATATTTTTTTATATATATAAAATGTCTACAATTGATGATGATAGTGATTTAATTATTGAAAAAGATTATGAAGGACGAATTAATTTAGAGTATTATCAACAAAGATATGAAATAAAAATCACTAGAGCTTTCAGATTATTGATTGAAATTATAATTAAAGATATGTTTAAGGATGCTAATTCAGATTGGGAAAAAATGAAAGGATTTCTTAAAGAAAATACAACTAGATTTATAACAAATGGAGAATTGATATATAATGTTATTGGTGAATCAAAAAATAAAGTTAGATATGATGTTTTGAAAATGATAACTAGTATGATGACAAAAAATTATATTTCAATGAATTCTACTATAAATCCAATAGAATTTGATGATATTACTCCAGAAAAATTATTTGGAAAAGTTTTTGAACATGTTACAAGAGAATTGTATCATAATATTTATTTATTTATGGCGGATAATGATACAGAAAAATTTAAATCAAAAAATAAATCTAAATTGAGAAATTTTATCAAAAAAGAAACAATTATAGGAATTAAGTTAGCTTTTCCATTAATAATTCCAAAACATGAAGATGAAGAAGATTTGGATGTAATAATAAATAATAATAAAAAAATGTTAATTAATCATGAAAAATTAAAACATATTTTAGATAATGATGATGTTGAAGAATTTGAAAAAGTAGTTGAAGAAAAAGAAAAAGAAAAAGAAAAACTAGAAATTCAAGATGAAATTAATAAAGAAAAACCTGAAGAACAACCTAAAGAAATTAATAATAATAATTATATTGATAATGAAGAAAAACAAGTACAATTAGCTCCAAATACACCTCAATATCAACAACCAATTCAATATCAACAACAACAAAATCTTGGATATTATAATCCAAATATTAGAGTTCCTCAATATATTCAGGAACAAACACACAAAAGAAACAGATTACAAAAAATAAAAGATACATTTTTTGGTCGTAAAGATTAAAGATCATTATTGTATCTAGAAAATATCTTATTTTTAACAGATTCTCCTATAGGTTCATCAAATAAGGAATCATCTATATTTTGATCATAATTATGTTCTACTTTCTTTTTTTTAGTTGTATTTGTACTAAGTTTTTGTTTTTTAATAACTTTTTTTTGTTTCTGTGGTTTATTATTCAATGAATTATCTTCTATACTATACAAATTGGTATAATTATGATTTTGATTTTGATTTTGATTTTGATTTTGATTTTGATTTCGATTTAGATTTCGATTTGGATTTGGATTATAATTTTGATTATAATTTAAATAATAATTATGATTTGGATGTTGATAATTTGAATTATGAATTTGATTATAATTCATTTTATAGTTTGAGTTATAATTTGGGTTATAATTTGGGTTATAATTTGGGTTATAATTTGGGTTATAATTTGGATTAAAATTTGGATTATAGTTTGTTCTATATTTTAATTGTTTTTGATTATATTTTGTTTTAATTTTTATTGGAACAGATCTATATTTAAACTTTTTATCCATTTTTTTATTTTGTTTTTTCTTATTGTTTTTATTATTACGTTGTTGTTTTTTTGTTTTATTAGATTTATTTTTAAATTTAGCATAAAATTCATTATTATTATTATTAATGCTAATTCCAATTGATAAATTAGAAATTTGTTTGATAAATTTATCCATATTACTATATTAATATTATTTATCAATTTTAATTAAAATAAAATTGATTTTATATTATTAAATTTAAAAAATGGAAAATAATACTTTATATTTTAAATATATTAAATTAATTGAAAAATCTAATAAAACAGATGATGATTCTAATACTAATAAATTAATCAATGAATTAATAAAAAAAATAAACATAAAATCTAATTATAAAAATAAAAATATCATAAATTCATATAATGATATAGTATTTTTCAACGATATTAGAAATAAACAATATAATATGATCACTGATTCAGTTACTGAAGAGATGTTTATTAAAATGTTATCAAAAGGAAAAAACCCCTGTGTTGATGTAGTAGATATTAATGATATGAAACCGAAACCTAAACAATTATATAAATTTGATAAAAAAGATATTATGCGAATATTAAATGATTATTCTAAATATAGACTTATGTTTAGAAAATGTTTATATTTATGTGATACATATCCAAAATTTATGAATGAATTTATGTTTCATATTGAAAAAATTATAAATTTAAGTTCATTACATAGTAGTAAACAAATTTATACTAAATATAAAGGAAAATTGAATATTGCTGAACAATCTAATAATAATAAATATAGACCATTAATATATGAATGTACATTTACATCTTTATTGATTGAATATATTATTATTGATCAAATTACTAATGTATTGAAAAAAAATAATGTTAATATTCAAAATTTAGCTTATATAAATGATTTTAATAATATGGATATAGTTCGTTCAAATTTCATAGTAGAATTGAATTACAATAAAGAGATTTATAAAAAATATAAAACATATTTTATGCTTGATATAAAAAATGCATATCCATCAGTAAATATTGTTAATATATTAATGTTATTAAGTAAATTTGGTGTAGATATAAAAATAATTAAATATATATTTAATATATACACAAAATCTAATATTTATTATAAAAAAAATAAAATTGAAGAATGGGCTTATGGATTATTCCAAGGACCATATTTATCAAAAGTACTTTTCTCATTGTACATTGATACAATTTTCAATATTATAATTGAACATGGTAAAAAAATTAATTTAATACCACAAAATTTTAAAACAAAAATTAGTTATGTTGATGATTATATATTTGTTGCAGATAATATTGATTTTGATAGATCTCTTAATATATATAAATACATTCAACGTAGTTTAAAGAAAAAAGTTAATTTATTACTTAATAATAAATCAAAAATTTTATATCACGATTATACGAAACTCGTATTATTGAAAAATGAAAATTTAAAATTTATGATACCGTATAAAAATCAAACATATGAAATACAAAAAGGTAAAATTACTAATGAGTTATATGAAATGTATTTAAACAAACATTATTTATTCAATAATAAAAAAATGGTTATGCAATGGATTGGAACACAATTATTAACATATATAAAGCGTATAAATATACTTAATATCAATGATAACAACAAATTATATATTTTACAAAATAAATTCTTGAAAAAAATGATAAGATTTACAGAAGAATATTTTATGATATATGGATCATTTATTATTGACAAAGTTATTGAAATGTATTGTAAAGAATTGGTAAATGATAAAGAAAATATATTTAAATATATTATGGTGTCAAATATTAAAAAATTAACTAAATACAATTTATGGACTTTAGGAATTGGATATATGATTGAAGATAACAAATTTATGTTATTCAAAAAATCATTAAATAAATATGGAATAACAGAAAGATGTTTATATTTAAATATGACATTTGATGACATAATTGAAAAAAAAGTTAAAATGCCAACAATACAATTGAAATTATCTAAAGATGAAAAAATTAAACATAATATAATTCAAAATACAATGATTTATATTAATGATTTCGGAATTGCAACAGAATATACAAAAGATGAAAAAGAAAATATTAAAGTTGAAAATATATTATTAGGAGAAAATGATGATGATAATCATGAATGATAGTTATTTTATTTTTTTCAATACTAATATATGATTTAAATTAATCCATATTAACTCTTTTCTATTTATGTCTTTTTTAATTAATGATTTAGGATTAAATTGTTTATTATATACAACTTTATAATTATCTCCAAACATATCTATCAAATAGTTTATATTAACTAAATATTCATCATGTGTTCCTATCGATGAAAAGAATACTTTAATCTTTTGTCCATATTTATGAAATTTTTCATTTTGATTATATATTCTTTTAATATAATACATTGTTTTTCTTTTTTTTCTAGCAATTATATTTTTTTCTTTCAACATATCAAAAACCTTTCTTCCGTTTAAAAATGTTGAAATAAATGATCCACCAACTTTTAAGTATTTATCAATATTATTTACTAATGTTTTAATTGTTGATCTGCTTTTGAGAAAATAATGTATCGCGAAATGCATACTTACCGTTTTAACTTGTTTAATATTTAATTTCAATGGTTTAGAAATATTTCTAACATAGAAATGCATTTTAAAGTCTTGTTTATATAAATTTTCATACTTTTCTTTGGCAGTTTTAATTGCATCCTCATCTATATCAACAAAATATATTTCTTTTGCATTAATAAGTTTATATTTGTATATATCTCCACCTCTACCACCAGATAATTCCAAAATTGGAGAATTAGTATATTTTTTGTATAAATTTTCTTTTATTTTATTATGAATAAATGGTATGTATTTTATCAACCATCTATTTCGTTTTCCATGATAATATTTTTTATTCAACATATATAATATATAGTAAATTAATTTTTAAAAATAAATTTTGTTATATAAATATAAATATGACAAGAAAATATGGAAATGTAAATTCTTTCTTAATTGATAGAATGGAACATGAAAAATTTAAACATATTAACAATACTTTTTATTTTACTATATCAAGTTTACATAGAAATGGAGGACGATATGTAAGTTCATCAAATTTCACATATAAATTTCCATCAAATTTTACAAAAATAAAACATCTTAGCAAAGCGGAATTATTGAGTGGAACAATACCAAATCACGTAAAAGTTTCCGTTACAAATGGAGAAACACCAACTCCATATTTATATTTAGTTATAACGGAATTAGATGGTTCAAATATTTATTGTCCTAATTTAGATAATAAAGCAATTGCTGTTTTGCGGTGGAATTTTGAAGTAGGAACATTAACTACTGATTTTATTAATTTAAAATTTAATAATAGGTTTATTTCATATGAACAAATATCTACTCTTGAAAAATTTAGAGTTTCAATATATGATAATAATGGAGATCTTTTTAGCTTTGGTAATACTAAATCAGATGCAGTTTCATTCACAAATGCAAATCCAACTGTAGTTAATCTACCTGCCGGCCATGGTATTAATGTTGGAGATAAATTACACATTGAAAATTTTAAAAATGCAACTACACAGTCCGTACGTGATCATATTGAAGATAAAAGTGGTTGGTTTGCAACAGTTGTTGCTGGTAATAATGTTACCATCGGTTCATTGGATTTATCTGCAGAAGGTGTTTTACAAACTAAAACAATAGATGAATCTGCTTATCAACTTGGTCGAGATGTTAAAATATCAGTCATTCCAAATGGAGAATTATTATTTATTTCAACTTCATCATTCTCAATAGCTAATCCAACAACTATCACAATAGTAAAACCTCATGGTTTAACAACTGGAACACAAATTAAATTTAGTAAATTTAATAATGGAACAACAACTTTAATTAATCAATTAATTAATCAAATTCATACTATAACAGTGACTGGTGTAACAACATTTACAATACCTGTAGATTTAACTGGTGAAGCTGCGAATCAACAAAAAACTGGAACAGTACCACCATATACATTGGGATTAAATGCACATGTAATAATTGATAAAATGCAAGTATCTTTTGACTTCAAATTGACACAAAAAAATAAAGAATTAGATCGATAGTAAGTAAGACATCCTCACAGCTGCGCTGTTTCAATGATCTTAATTAGTGGAATTATTTTTAATTATTTCTATTATATAAATTATTTTTTCAACTTATAATATTGAAAAAATAATTTTACAACCCAAGATCGCAAGAAGGCAAGCAGCTTTAACTACTCAAAACAATCTTACAACCCAAGATCGTAAGAAGGCAAGCAGCTTTAGCTGCGCAGCGGTCTTACTTAGATGTATGTATTGATAAACTGCCATTTTAATAATTTGCAGGCTCTTTTCCAAATTATATCCAATTTTTTTATATTGTTATTGTTATTAGATATTTTAATTCTATTTAAATATTTATCATAATTTTCTAATAACTCTAATATTTTTTTCAATATATATTGATAGTTTATAGATTTTTGATTAATATTTTTAATATGTGGCCATATTAATTCAAATTCTGTAAACATTTCAATAATTTTATTTAAATCATCTGCATTTATGATTGGTAATTTTTCACCTTTTATTTTTGAAATAATAAATGCTGTATCACCAACATAATTTGATAATCCCATTTGTTTTAGATATTTTATTACTAATTCTGATGAAATGTTTGATTTTAAATTATTTATATTATTATCCAACATTTCTTGTTTTATTCTATTTACTAATTTTATACTTATTTGTTTTTTATTTTTCTTAGGTAATCCCATAAAAGCACGAACATGAGACATAAAAAATGTTTTCCTTGAATAATTTGATGCTTTTGATAAAAAATTAGTATCATTACTATTATCATAACTTATTTCATCTAATAGTCGTTTTGTTATATGTGAACATTTTTTACATACATATTCTCCATGTTCAACAAAATTTATATATTTAGAATTACACAATTCACAACATATTATCCGTTTTCTTTTAATTGAAACATATAAAACCGGATCAACTAATAACATATATTGATTTATTGCATATTCTCGTTCTTTGTCAGTTCCTAGCATATACAAAGATAAATATTTATGTGTTTTCTTCATATATTCATTTAATTCAACATTTATGTTATTTTCATAATTATATAATTTATTTTTTATATATTTTATTTCATCTTTCAATTGAATAATATATATAGAAATATTTACAAAACTTTCAAAATCATAATTACAAACATTTTTTTTAAATGCTAATTGTTTATTTAAAATATCAGTTAGATTATTTTTCGATTCATACAATATATCTTTATTTTTTACATTTTTTTTAAATTTATCTTTATAATTTAAAATTTTATTAGTATGAATATGCAATATGTCATAAGAATCCATTTGATTAAAAATATAATTATCTTATATCAATAATGAATAAACAAGATTTAAAAGAAAATTCTATTATATTGAAAAAAATTGCTAAATATATTTATAGTAATCTTCAACCTGGCATAGATGCGTATAATGTAATTGTTGAGGCTGAAAATATGGTAACAAAACACAATAAAAAAATTATAGAACCATTTTCACTTGAAATAGATAATATTGTTGGTAATTGTTCACCTGTTCCTGGAATGTTTATTAAAAAACGTTCATGTATTTCTTATTCAATTTCTATTATGAATAATAATGAAAGTAATAAATTAAAATTAGCAATAACTAAATCTATGGATAAAATGTATATAAAAGAAATAAAATGTATAAAAGATATAATTACTAATGATGTTATTAATAATTTTAATTTTGGTGAAAAAATTACAGATATTTCTAAATTAATAAGTAAAAAGTTGAAAGAAAACAATATTGGAACATTAACAAATATATGTGGTTATAAACTTGATGATAATAGAATAATAATTCCCAATTCATTAAATATGACAAACGAATTGAAAGATTCTGTATTGAAACATAATGTAATAGATACTACTGGTGTATATTTTATTGATATTTATGGTACTAATACATCAAAAGATAAGGAAAGTCAAACTGTTGATAAATGTACTATATATTTTATTCCTCCAACTAATAAGAAACCAAAAATTGATATACAGAGAGCATTGTTTGTAAAATTAAAACATTTATTTAAAAATAAACGGATATTTGGATATAAAGATATTTATTCAACAATTTCTCGTCAATATCAACAAAAGATATTTGGATTATTATGTAAAACTGGTTTTATTATTTCAAAACCAGTTATAGCTGTTCCACATGCAGATAAAATATATACAAATGTTTTTCATATTGGAGTTTCTATATTTGTTGATAAAGATAAAACATATTTTATTTAATATATGACGGACGTTGAAAGTTTTAAAGAATATAAAGAATTTCTTGAATTTAAGAAATTAACTGAATTAAAAAACAAAAGAAAAGAAAAAGAGCATGTAAAAGAACAACCTAAAGAAGAAAAACAATATATTGCACAAATTAAATTATTATACGAAGATACCGTTCCTCCGTCATCTGCTCATGTAACAGATGCTGGTTTGGATATTTATTCACATCAAACTGTAAAAATTGAAGCTGGATCAAGAAAATCAATAAAAACTGGGATTGCTATTGAAACGCCGATAGGAATGTATAGTAGAATTTTATCAAAAAGTGGATTAGCTAAACATAATTGTATAGATATTGGTGCTGGTGTTGTTGATTGTGGTTATAGAGGTGAAGTTGAAGTATTAGTTATAAATAATGGAAAAAATGCTTATACTGTTAAAAAAGGTAAAGCTATTGCTCAATTAGTATTTCAATATTATGGAATTGGTGAAATAAATATGGGATTGAATGTAACGTTATCTAAAAGTGATCGAGGATCAAAAGGACATGGTTCTTCAGGATTAGATCCAAAAAAAAATAAATAAAAATTATAAATTATAATGTTGTAACTTTTAAGGTAGAATAAACTTTACTATAATTAAAATTATCAGTAACATTCATTTTTTTCATAGTTTGTATATTTGTATTATTAATATTCTTTTTAATTTTTTTCAATGTATTTAATATGTCATTTATTGCATATTTCAATATATTACTTTCATCATGATAGACAGAATCTATAATTGTTAAAACATATATATTACTTCTCGGATGTTCTGGAGCATAACCACACCAAACTTCTTTTGGTTTTGTTGATAATCTATTTTTAATTGGTTCATAAATTGTTGAATCATAAATAGGATTGTCAGTCATAAATAATTTTCCATTAGTAACTGTATCATCAATTGTTATTTTATCAACTATTTTATAGAAATCAGTAAACAAATCGATCATTTTAGACATGGTTAAATCCAATAATGTTTTAAATTCAAAACATTCTAATAATTGAATTTCAATTTTATATTTTTTATTTTCAACAATAGGTTTTTGAGAAATATTAGATATTACATTATGATAACCATTATTTTCAATATATTTAGTTGATTTTTTCAATTTACCGGAAATATTCATTTCCCAGGTTGGTTCAAATGTCATTAAAAATATATTTTCTACACATAATCTTTTATCCAATAAATTTTTAGCTAAAACAACAGCTCTATTATTATTGTTATTTTTAAGATTAACATTAAATTTGTAATTATCGTAATTAAAATTTTTTAATTTTTGATTAATATTGATAAGTCTTATTTTATGTACAATTTGTTCTGGTTTATAATCGGATTTTACATTTTTAATTTCAATATCACACAAACTATATCTTGGAATGTATTGTTCCATTACATTTCTAAATGATTTAAATAAACCTGGTCCATAAGAATATTCAACATCGAATTTTCCTAAATTAAATTTACTATCAAAAGTCAAACTAGTGAATTTCATTTTAGTAATTAATATTCTAAAATCAATTTTATTATATATAATATAATAAAATGGAAAATTTAAAATTTACATTATTATGGACTTTACAATCTACTCAATGTACAGAATTAGTATCATTGAAGAAAAGATATAACATTCATGAACTAAAATGTGTTTCGTTGGAAAGTTTGACTCGAAAACGAGTAAAAATTCCTTATGGTATAAATAGTGTTCCAGCATTAATAATAAAAGATTTGTCAACTGGAAATATTCAAATATGTGAAGGATTTAATGATTGTTCAAGAATTATTCACAAATGCTTTATGCAAGATAGAAGAATAATAAATAGACAAAGAACAAATGTAGGACGACCTAGTTATATTGGAAATAATAGAATGGAACCTGCTAAAGAAACAGGAAAAAGGCCATCAGAAGAATATTTAAGGAATCATATGATTGGTAAAATAAATAAATATAAAAAAGAGTATAAGAAAAATCATTTTACAAAATATTCAAAAAATGTTTCAAAAGTCGTAAATACAAGAAAGAAATTCTCCGATAGAAATGTGGAAGCGATGATTGGAATGAATGTTTCATCAACTGGATCCATGAAGCCATTACGAACATCAACATTGAAAAAATTGAGAAAAAGACCAACTACTATGGGTGATAATACAAAAGAAATGTTAAAAGATCGTTTGCAGATGGAAACATTTAGACATAAGGGAAAAGTAGTTCGTCGTCCAAAAATTATTGATGTTAGAAAATCTTAATCAAACTAATTGCTATTATTAAACATAACTAATGGATATTGAAATAGCAAATAAATTTAATAATACAACAAAAGGTTTAATAAGAACTTTAAGAAATACTAATATTCCTGCAAATATTGAAGATATTTTTAAACATGTTAATACATTAATGGAAACTAAATATAATGAATTAATATTGTTATTTATTGAACATATTTATAATAATGTTAAATTTAGAACTGCTATATTAAAAAATAATGTAAAATATTTTTTAAATTCAAAAAATATTTCAAAAGATAAAACTGTTATACAATTTATTAAATCAATACGAATTGTTTATATAAAATCAAAAATATGTGATAGAAAAAATATTTTTATATATTTAAAAATACTATTGAAATATTCTGAAAAATATAAATTACAGATAGGTTGAAGATGAATAAGAAACTTTTTACAAAGAAACTTTTTAGGAAAAAGTTTCAGCAAAAAAGTTGAAGTAAAAGTTTTAACAAAAATTGATATAATAAAGAATAAAATTGATATTTTATTATTTTTTTTCAAAGTAACTCTATAATAAAAATAATTTACATCAACTTTTTGCTGAAACTTTTTTCTAAAAAGTTTCTTTGTAAAAGGTTTTTTTCTAATGTTCTTTTTATATGATGATTTATGTTCAAATTTTGATGTATGGTTTTGTGGAAATAAAAAATATGTAGTAAAGTATATTAATAATACTAATAATGTATTTATGAATGCGATTTATAATAAACATCATAAAATTGTAAAATTGTTATTAAAAACAAAAATAATTGATAAACAAAAGATGTTTGATGGATTTGAATTTGCCATTAAAGTTGGATATTATAAAATAATTAAAATAATGGCTGTTGATAAACAATTTGATCAAAATTATGATTATATTCGTGCAATTAATTGCACCGCTAATCATGGATATCAAAAAATTGCAAAATTTTTATTAAAAGAAGAAAGAGTTTTTTCAGACAATAAGTATAATCTTGCAATTAAGAGAGCAGCTAAAAATGGACATTATAAAATTGTTAAATATCTTTTGAAAAAAATTGTATCAATTGTTAATATTGATTATAAATTTATAATAAATTTAGCAATTTATAATAATCATTATAAAATTGTAAAATTATTATTAAAATATGATTTAATTTATTTAGATAGTTGTATACTTATACAACCAATTTTATGGAATGGATTTTACAAAATAATTAAATTATTGATGAAAGATAAAAGAATTGATCCAAGTTATGGTAATAATTTTATAATTCATACTTTAATTAAAAATAAAAGCACTATACCAGTTAAACGATTTTCAAAAATAATTAAAATATTGTTAAAAGATGAACGTGTGAGAAAATTATATTTCAATAAATAACGTTCTATTATATTTTCCTAATAATTTACATCAACTTTTTTGCTGAAACTTTTTCCTAAAAAGTTTCTTTTAAAAATATTTTTTTTATATAAGTATATGGCGAAAAATAATTATATTAAAAAATGCACAAAATTTTTAAAATCAATGATGGAAATTATTGATTTTGCTAAAATGGCATTAAAAGATGAAAAACTAACAGAATTATTACAATTTGAAAAAATATATATTAAAAATGTATATAAAAAAGAATTGTTAAAATTAATGAGACTTGAAAAATATGATATCAAAACATTGAAAAAAAATAAATTTATAAATTATATGATTAAATATTATTCAGTTTTAGATAATTTCAATATTATTGATACAGATAATAGTGAAGAATGGCCTTTTTCAATAACATTAGATTCTATTAATAACGGATTGATGATAAATACACAAATTGAAATGAAATTATTTTTGGTAAATAGTATAACATTTAGTGAAGTTTGGTTAAAATTATGTAATAATTTATATTTTGTAGAACTTATTCAAAATTTGTATCATTGTTCTGCAGATATTACAGTATTGATAACAAATGGAAATATGAATTTAAATGATGATGAAATTGGTAAATATTTTAATAAATATGAAAAAGAAATACAAAAAATATCTAAAAACGTTAAAATGACATATGATGGATTTTTAGATAATACTGATAAAAACGAAGAACAAAAGACTGAAATAAAAAATACTTTATCCAATTTATTGTCGGATGTTGAACATATTACTCCATCAAAAGAAAATGGAGCTTTAGATCAACAACAATTATTACATGATCTTTTATTTGATAAAAAAAGTAAAATTAATAACTTTGTAGAAGATAAATTGAAAAAATTAAAAAAGACCAAAAATTATAAAGAAGCTGATTCATTATTGGATATTTTAGATGTTAGTATCCAAAATACTGCGGCTAAAGAAAAAATGTCAGAAAATAATAATATGCAACATATACTTAAAAATTTTAATAAGGATAAAAATAAAATGAGACAAATGCTAAATTCATCTCGTATGTCTGGAAAAAAAGGTAAGATTGCACGTAAATTTATGCGCATTATGGATAATATTTCTTAACTTATATATTTTTCAATCATTTGTTTATTTTCAATAATTAATTTCTTATTTTCAATAATTAATTTATTATTTTTTTCTATTAATTCTCTATTTTGTTGAGAAAATGCTATAATTAAACCATATAATTTTCTATACTGAACAGTTTCACATTCATTTTTTTCATTTTTAATAACTAATTCTGGATATATTTTTTCGACTTCTTCGGCAATCAATCCATATTGTAAATTATTTATTTTATTTTTTTTAGTATCTTTTGTATATTTTGTATTTTTATAATTAAATTCTACAGCATTTAATTTTTTGAATTTATCAATATTGGAAATAGTTTGAATATTTTTTTTATATCTTTTTGAAGATGCAGCGGTTCCTAATTGACCATGTTTATCAACAATTACATCAATATGATCTGTTTGATCTGTTGTTGTTAAGTAAATTCCATCAATAAAACATTTATTTGTACCACCATTCCCCCCAGGTTGATATTGGTAACCAATTATAGTTTCAGCTCCTGATGTTGGATCCGATCCTTGAGCACTATATCCAATAAATATATTTCCATCACCAACAGTTGAATCCCACCCTGCAAAAGCACCTAATGCAGTATTATATTCACCTGTACAATTATATAATGCTTGTGATCCAATTGCTGTATTTCTGCTTTTATCTGAAATAGATGCTAAAGTATCGTTTCCAAATGCAGTATTATTTGATCCAGTTGTTAATGTAGCCAATGAAGCAGTCCCAATTGCAACATTACTCGATCCACTTTGAATATCATTCATGGAATTATAACCTAAAGATGTATTATATCCACCAGTTGAAATAACTGTTGTTCCAGTTTGAGATGCAAATCCAACAGCAGTATTACCTGCACCAGTTACAAATTTACATGCACTTTCTCCTATACCAATATTACCGATGACTCCAGTAGAACTTAAACAACTTGCATTACCTATTGCAATATTAGATCCACCACTTGTACATGCTCCAAGTGCATCTATACCCATCGCTACATTATAATTACCACTAGTTATAGCATCACCAGCATCTTTTCCAACAATACAATTACCTGTACCACTGGTTACATCGTTTAAAGAATTATAACCAAGAGAAGTATTATTTGTTCCTGTTGAACTAACATTTACACCATTTTGAGATGCAAATCCAACAGCAGTATTACCTGCACCAGTTACAAATCTACATGCACTTTCTCCTATACCAATATTACCGGTGACTCCAGTAGAACTTAAACAACTTGCACCACCTATTGCAATATTAGATCCACCACTTGTACATGCTCCAAGTGCATCTATACCCATCGCTACATTATAATTACCACTAGTTATAGCATCACCAGCATCTTTTCCAATAATACAATTACCTGTACCATTGGTTACATCGTTTAAAGAATTATAACCAAGAGAAGTATTATTTGTTCCTGTTGAAACAACTGTTGTTCCACTTTGAGATGAACGTCCAACAGCAGTATTACCTGATCCTAATGTAAATCTAAGTGCACTATTACCAATTCCAACATTATTGGATGCTGTTGTCATTTCAAGACAAGTAGAACCACCAATTGCAATATTTGCTGTACCAGATGTTAATGCTCCGAGAGCATTATGACCAATAGCAGAATTATAAGTACCATTAGATACAGCATTTCCTGCGCCACTACCAATTAATGTATTTGATATGCCAGTTACTAATTTTCCTGCTTCATGTCCAACACAAGTATTGTCTGCAGAAGTTGTGCACGTAATTAATGCATTATGACCAACAACTGTATTCCTTGCTCCATTTGTTAAAGCGAGTCCAGCTTGATAACCAATTGCAACTGTATCTGAACCAGTAAATGCTTTTAATGCTTTATGACCTATACCAACGTTTACTGCACCTGTTAAACAAGTTAATAATGATTCATATCCAATTGCAATATTTCCTGTACCAGATGTACATGCTCCAAGAGAATTGTGTCCAAGAGCAACATTATATGTTCCATTAGATACAGCATTTCCTGCGCCACTACCAATTAATGTATTTGATATGCCAGTTACTAATTTTCCTGCTTCATGTCCAACACAAGTATTGTCTGCAGAAGTTGTGCACGTAATTAATGCATTATGACCAACAACTGTATTCCTTGCTCCATTTGTTAGTGCTTTACCAGCTTGATAACCAATTGCAACTGTATCTGAACCAGTATATACTTTTAAAGCCTGATATCCTATTGCAACATTAGCTGCACCAGTTGTACAACTCGATAAAGTATCGTGACCAAATGCAGTATTTTTTAAACCAGTTGTAATTGAAGAACCAGATACATATCCCATAAACGTATTATTTGTACCAGTAGTAAGTGCTATTAATGTTTGATATCCAACAGAAGTATTATTTCCACCAGTTGAAACACCATCTACACCACGTTGAGACTGATATCCTATAGCAACTACACCATTTCCGGTTAAATATCTTGCTGCACTATCACCAATACCTACATTGCCTGTTACTGATTGTATTTTCATACATGCAGCTACACCAATGGCAACATTTGATGCACCAGAAATATTTGATGTTAATGTTAATGATCCAACTGCAGTATTACTTCCTCCAGCAACAGAAATAACACCAGAAGTATATCCAATTAATGTATTATTGTTACTTATAGCCACAGTCCCACTATTATATCCCATTACGGTATTATTGTCTCCAGTTAAGTTAGCAGTTAAAGATTGATACCCAACAGCCGTATTATTTACACCAGTTGTCAATTCTCGTTGAGATCTATATCCAATTGCAGTAGAAGAATTAAGTGTTGTATTTTCTAACGCTTCAAATCCAACAGCTGTATTATTTACTCCACTTGCATTTGTTGCTAAAGCATTTGATCCAATTGCAGTATTTCCAGAAGCAGTAACCAATGTTCCGCTATTATATCCAAAAGTAGTATTACCATCACCTGAAATGTTAGTTGTAAGAGATTTATAACCACATGATGTATTTGTATTACCAGTTGTTATTGATGTTCCACTTTGAAAACCAATTGCAGTATTAGATCCGCCATTTGTTAATGATTTAAGAGCTTGATGACCAATAGCAGTTGAATCACTAATAGTTACACTTTCTAATGCTTCTGTTCCAATTGCTACATTACTTGAACCAGTAACATTTGAAAATAATGATCTATAACCATATGAAACATTATTACTACCACTTGTTATTGCAGTTCCAGAAGTATATCCACATAATGTATTACTTACACCATCTATTACTGCTATTCCACTTTGATATCCAATTGCGGTATTAGATGTTCCAGTTGTAAGCGCTTTTAATGCTTGATATCCAATAGCAGTCGTTTCGCCGATTGTTGCGGCTGTCATAGATTCAAATCCAATGGCAACTGTTCCATTTCCAGTTATATTTGTATCATATGATAATGATCCGATAGCAACATTACCTTGTCCTGCACCATTAGTAGCCATAGCATTATAACCTATAGAAACATTATTTATACCAGATACTGTTACATTTTTCAATGAAGAAACGCCAATTGCGACACATTGAACAACATTTCCCGCCAACTCCATTGAAGATGAACCTATAGCAACATTATCATTACCATTACCACTACTTAATGCTGTATAACCAACTGCTGTATTATCAGTACCACTTGTTAATGCTGTTAGTGCTTTATATCCAATAGCAACACTATTATTTGATGTAGATGCTTTTAATGTTTCAAATCCAACAGCAACATTTCCAGATCCAGAAATATTAGTAAGTAAAGAACTATGACCGATTGCTACATTTTCAATACCGTCTGTTGTAGCGAGTCCACATTCATATCCTATAACTGTATTACCTGTACCTGTTGTTAATGCTGTTAAAGATTTATAACCAATTGCAGTACTTTCTCCAACAGTTGTAGTTTTTAATGAATTGAACCCTACACCAGTATTACCTGCACCATCTATACATGTATATAATGTATCAGAACCAATAGCAATATTATTAGAACCTTCAGTTAAATTAGTTCCACTTCTCCTTCCTAAAGCTGTATTATTGTATGCATTAGTAACTCTTTTTAATGCTTGGTATCCTATGGCTGTATTATATGTAATAGCAACTGACATTGCTTCATATCCTACAGCAACACTACCACCCTGATTAACTAACAATTTTAGTGCACTATGACCAATTGCAACATTATAATCACCTATTGTTAATGACATACCACTTTGATAACCTAATGTAGTATTTGAATGTCCTGATGTCATTGCTACTGATGATTGATAACCAACAGCAGTATTATTGTCTGCTGTTGCTAATTTTAAAGCTTCAAATCCAATAGCAGTATTATTGTCTCCTGTTAAATTAGTTTTTAATGAACTATGGCCTATTGAAACATTTTTATCACCAGTTGTTACCAAAACACTACTATTATATCCAATTGCGGTATTAGATGTTCCATCTGTTAGAGCTCTTAAAGATTTCCATCCAACTGCAGTACTTTCGCCGACGGTTGTAGTTAATAATGATTCGAATCCAACAGCAACATTTCCTGAACCAGCTAAATTGGTAGATAAACAATTATTTCCCAATGTTGTATTTTCTGCTCCAGTTGTTTGTAATAATTGATTATTATATCCAATTGCCGTATTACCGGTTCCATTTGTTGATGCTTTTAATGCTCTATATCCAATTGCAGTACTATTACTAACTGTTGTAGTTAAAAGTGCCTCATTACCAAATGCAGTATTATCTGAACCAGAAACATTTGTTGATAAAGAATTAAAACCAAATATAGTATTTCCATCACCAGTTGTTGTTAATACACCACTTCGATAACCAACTGCAGTATTTGACGTACCATCTGTTAATGCTCGTAATGAATCACATCCAACTGCAACAATATTATCACTTGTTGAAGTACGTAATGCACAAGAACCAATTGCAACAATATTATCACCAGTTGTATTTGTTAACAATGATTCCCATCCAATTGAGGTATTATTATTGGCCTCTGTTGAAGATAAACCACTATCATGACCAATTGCTGTATTATATTGACCTTCTGATAAAGCGGGTAATGATCTATAACCAACTGCTGTATTACTTCCAAATTGTGTCAATTTTAAAGATTCATAACCTATTGCAGTATTTCCATTACCATAACTTGTTGTTATTAATGAATTATAACCAAGTGACGTATTATCTGTTCCAGCTATTAAAGCTGTTCCACTATTGAAACCAATTGCTGTATTTCCAGTAGCTGATGAAGATTGTTTTAAAGTTCTATATCCAAATGCAGTATTTCCACTTGTTGTTGAATCTTCCAAGGATTCAACTCCAAATGCAGTATTATACATTCCGGAAATATTAGTTTTCAAAGAATTAAATCCCATTGTTGTATTTCCATATCCGGTAGTCAAAGAAAGACCACTTTGATAACCAACCGCAGTCGTTTGAAAACCACTTGATACAGCTGTTAAGGAATAGGCACCAATTGCTGTATTATTATCTGCTGTTGTCATTTTTAAAGCTTCAAATCCAACAGCTGTATTATTGTCTCCTGTTAAATTAGTTGATAAAGTATTTGTTCCAACCATTACATTACTATTTCCTGATGTGATTAATAAACCAGATTGATAACCAATTGCTGTATTATTATCTGCTGTTGTCATTTTTAAAGCTTCAAATCCAACAGCTGTATTATTGTCTCCTGTTAAATTAGTTGATAAAGTATTTGTTCCAACCATTACATTACTATTTCCTGATGTGATTAATAAACCAGATTGATAACCTATTGCGGTATTATCTGTACCATTTGTATTTGCTCGAAGAGATTTAAATCCTATTCCAGTTAAATTACTAACTGTTGTTGTTAATAATGATTCATATCCAAATGCAACATTATTATCACCAGTTACATTATTTAATAAAGAATTAAAACCATAAATTGTATTCATTTCTCCAGTTGTTGTTAATCCACCTACTTCTGATCCAACACCGGTATTTCCAATAGTTCCTGTAGCTAATGTAAACGCTTTATATCCAATTCCTACATTATTGGAAGAAGTAGCTTGAGATAATGCCTCAAATCCAATTGCAGTATTGTTATCTCCACTAATATTGGAATCTAGAGCTTTTCTTCCAATAGCTGTATTATCTGCACCATCAACATTTAATCTCATTGCATTATAACCAATTGCTGTATTATCATCACCATTATTTACATTTAAAGAATCTACTCCAATTGCTATACATCTCGCTCCAGTTGTTGCATTTTCTAAAGATCGTAAACCAATTGCAACATTATCTGATCCACTTGTACAAAATTTCATAGATCTATATCCAATTGCGGTTGAACCGGATCCAGTTGTATTATTCAATGATTCAAATCCAATTGCAGTATTATTATCTCCGCTTATATTGGAAGTAAGTGTACTACTTCCAATTCCAATATTTCCTGATCCATCAGTATTTATTAGTAAAGATTGATAACCTATTGAAACATTATCAATTCCAGAAGTATTTGCTTTCAATGATTGATATCCAATTGCCATATTTGTATTTCCTGTGTTTGCTTCTAGTGCTTCTGATCCAATTGCAATATTATTTGATCCACTTAAATTTGAGGACAAAACATTACTTCCAATTGCGATATTATTACTACCAGTTGTATTTAATGCTAACGTAGATGCACCTAATGCTAAATTTTCAGTACCTATTGTATTTGCGGCTAAAGAATTAAATCCAATTGCGGTATTTCCGCTAACTGTATTAGTACTTAAAGATGATGTACCAATTGCAGTACAATTATTTCCGGAAACATTAGTTGTTAAGGAATTAAAGCCTATTGCTAAATTTCCAGTTCCACTTGCATTTAATTTCAACGCATTGGATCCAATTGCAATAATATTACTTATATTTGAAGATGTTATCGATGCATCCGTTCCAATTGCAATACTGTTGGTACCAGTTGTATTTGATAATAAAGTTTGTGCACCAATTGCAATATTATTAGATGTTGTAGTAGAAACAGATAAAGCATCAGCACCAATAGCAATATTTGATCCTCCAGATATATTTGCATCCAACGATTTATATCCTAAGGCTATATTATTGGATCCTATTGTATTTAATTTCAAAGATTCAAATCCAATTGCTATATTTTTTATTCCGGTTGAATTAGATAAAAGTGAACTTGAACCGATTGCAATTAATTCAGATGCCGTATTTGCAGCAGATAATAATGAATTGTATCCAATTGCTATATTATCAAATGTATTTGATTGACTAAGTGCTTGTGATCCAATTGCTGTATTTCTATCACCAGTTGTCATGTCATTTCCGCAATTATGACCGATTAGTACATTATCAAAACTGGATGTCGCATTTTGACCTGCATATTGCCCAATGAACACATTTCTTAGTCCAGTTGTTATAGAATCTCCTGTATTTTCGCCATAATTTGTATTTGAGCCTACAACAGCAATCCCACCAACTAAATTTAAAGAATCTACTGTTAAAACTCCTGTTGTAGTATCATTCCGAAAAATATTAGTTATTGTCATCAACTATATATTAATTTTAAAAATTAACATGCAGATTTATATATTGAAAAAAAATAAATATAATAAATTATAGTTTTTCATTTTCTAAATGTAATTTAATATCATTCAACATTTTTTTGTATACAAATACTAAAATCTTTTCCATATTTTTCAACACTTAATTTAACATTTATTTATATAATTTATTTTATAATCTTTAGTTTTTATATTTGATTTTATTATTATGTATTTAGATTTAATATCAAAAGAATTTTCTTTATCTCCAAACCAAAATCTTTTATTTTTACCATTTTCTAAACAGTTACAATAAATATTTCATCCCGAATTTAATATTTTTGTTGGATCAAATAATTCAATAATTGTTTCTGTATTTTGATCTATAAAAGTAAAAATATATTTATATTTAGTTTTAGAAATTTGATTAGTTTATATGTGATATTTATTATATAAAATTATAATTAAATTATATTTAAATATCAAATAATTTATTTTACAGTTTATTTAATAAAAAGTTTCTACTCAAGATCGTAAGAAGGTAAGTAGCTTTAGTTGCATAGCGGTCTTACAACGTAGACCGGTTTTATTAAAATTGATTATGTTTTTATTATATAAAAAATGTTTATATTATATAAAGATTTATGTTATTTAATTCAAATTTTAAATTATAATGTTTATAAATATTTTCATTATGTTAATTATATAAATAATATTAAACATTTATTTAAATCTTCAATTAATTATGATCATCTTGAATATTATGAATTTATCAAAATAATTTTTAAAAAAAATATATTTAAAATTTCCATAAATAATATTGAATATATGTTTTTAACTGCAGCTGAATATGGTCTTTATGGAGTAATCAAAACTATTATAATAAAAGATATTTCGAACAATATTTATAATTATGCAATTAGATTATCATCGAGGAGAGGACATTATAAAATTGTAAAATATCTTTTAAAGAAAACTACTCCAAGAATAAATCCTGGTAGTTATTATAATTATTCAATTAGATGGGCATCTAGAAAGGGACATTATAAAATTGTTAAATTATTATTAAAAGATAAAAGAATTGATCCAAGTGATGAAGATAATTGTGCAATTAAATGGGCATATAAAGCTGGACATGAAAAGATTATTAAATTATTATCAAAAGATAAAAGAGTTAAAAAAGTAACTTTTTAGAAAGAAATTTTTTAAAAAAAAAGTTTCAGCAAAAATAAAACATTGAAAAATAACTTTTTGCTGAAACTTTTTTCTAAAAAGTTTCTAACCAAGAACATAAGAAGGCAAGCAGCTTTAGCTGCGCAGCGGTCTTACTATATAAATTGATTATTTTTTTTATTATATTAAAAATGGTATTAAAATGGCAACAAGAATTATTAAATAATAATTCAAATATTAAAAATTTATCAGAAAAACAATTATTATTTATAAGATTAAACTATAATTTATTCAAAACAAATATATTTAAAATATATCAAATTGATATAAATATTGCTAGTAAAATACATTATGATTATGAATTTTCAGATTTTACATATGAAAGTATAGTAAGATATCAAAAACATATTATTTATCTATATGATATTTTGTATGATTATAATTATAATGCTTGTATCGTAAAATGGATTAAAAAATATAATAAAATAAATATATTATTTCAAAATAAATATTTAAATGAATATGATCATTATAAATTATTGAAAATATATAATTTTGATAAAGAAATAATACTTAAAAGTAAATTAAATAAATATTCTAAAGAAATGAATAATTATTTGAATGGAAAAATAGAAAATATTGATAAATATGATAATATATCAAGAAATAAATATATATTCGATAAAACTTATATAACGACAATTGAATTCGATTATACCGATTTAATTGAACCAACATTGAAAGAAATTACTACAAGTTTTTTAATAAATAATAAAAATTCATTTGATTTAACAATATATTTACAAACTATTGATGAAGAAATAACAAATGATTTTTTATGGGAATTTAGAGAATTTATTGATTTTGATTTATTAAGTGATATCTTTGAACTTAATGATTTTTTCAATGATTATAATTATCATAAATGTAAAAAATGTAATAATTATAATAATAATCATATATGTGAAACATGTTTAATATTTTGGAATGATATATGTTCTATTTGTTTAGAAAATCCAAAAATTGATGGAATTATTACTAAATGTAATCATATATTTTGCATTCAATGTTTGAGTAATTGGAATGAATATCACAAAACATGTCCAAACTGTAGAAAAAAAATTAATATTAATAATATAAATTGATTTTTATATGACAATTATCAAAACAGTATAATTAATAATGACATTTACAATTACTATTACAATTCCACAAATTATTATGTTTATAGTAACATTTCTAATATCTTTTATAGTATCTTTTATAAAACGTAGAAAAACAATTAAAGATATTAAAAATTATAATTCATTAATAAATCTGATAAATAGTATAAGATTATCAAGACGATATTAAAAAGTAACTTTTTAGAAAGTAACTTTTTATGAAAAAGTTACGTCAAAAATATTTTTTTTCAATTTTTTATTAATAATCCAACTACTCAAGATCTTAAGAAGGCAAGCAGCTTTAGCTGCGCAGCAGTCTTACAAAATATTTTTTATTTTTTAATTTATACAACATTTTTAAAAATGATCAATAAATTATATTATCAATTAATAATAATATTTATATTAATATCAATTATATTATCTAAAAAAACTTCTATTAGAATAAAATCTGATGAATTTTTTATATCCAAAGTAGATACTAATTGTGTAAAATTTTCAGTAACATCTTTATATGGATCAGAATTTTCATTTTATTTATTAGATAAAACTACATATAATATATTTATAAAGAATCCTGATCATAAAATATTAGATAATAATGATTTATTTATACATGCATGTATAAAAATGTTAACTTGCTCTGCAAAAAAAGAAAATTTGAAAGGAATACATTATATAATACTTGTAAATACAAATTTAGTTTATGATGGTGTTTATGAATATGATAAATATGATTGTTTAACAAGTGACGATTATTGGAGTATACTTTCTGGATTTGGTATTGTTGGAATTACAATTACAACTATTAGTGTATTAATTGTTACAATATTAATATGTTGTATATGTTTATATATATGGATATGCATTTGTATATGTATAAACCAAACTAAAAAACCTTATATTAAAAGAACAAATTGAATTAAAAACATCAAAAAATATATTTTAAATATCCATTTATTATTATAAATGAACGATAAAGAAATTAAACGATATTATAAAAGTACTAATTTTTCTAAATATCTCGTTTACAACTAGTAAATCATCTTTTTGAATACTTAAATTTATTTAGTTAATGAACACAAAAATAAAAATTATCATTAATAAGTTTTTTTATCAATTATATAATGTTAATTTGTAAAAACGATAAAACAAAAAAATATAAAGGTACTGAACCTTCACCAAAGGGATTAGGATACTGTGCACATGCTGAAAAAACTGGAACTATAAAAAAGGGTAAAAATAAAGAAATATGGATTATTAAAAAATCCTCAAATGGAACAAAAAAATGGATAAAATTTTACGAAATTTATGATTTGACAAAAATACATCAATTTCATATCATAAGAAGTAATAGTGTAATTGTTGCCAAAAAAGGTAAAAAACAAATATGTACCCTAGATGAAAAAGGTAATTTATATATCAAAATGAGTAGTAAATATGTCCCATCAGCTGATAGTCAAATTATTGAATTAAATATTGGAAAAATAAATATAACAAATGAATTTAATGGATTAGAATTTAAATATAAAAAAATATGTTATCATATTTATTATAATTTATCATCAAAAAGATCATCAAAATTGATAAAAATAATTGATAAAATATTTGATAAATATGTAAAAAAATTATCATCTAATAAAGTGTGGAAATTGATTTGTAGTAATGATTCAAATAATATAACTAAAGAACATCATTATGGTAATTTAATATTATTTTATCCTCATATGCTAAAACAGATGAAAAAAGGAAAAAAATATTATATAGTATGGCAGCAAGGATGGAATAGTGAATATACAGGATATTATAACATAGCCGTTATGGATTATATTGATACTAGACGGTCCGGATCAGAAGTAGGTATATATGGCGACATTATTCAAGCTAACGGATCAATTTATGGAAAAAAACAATACGGTATTATACATTCATATAATTCTAAAGAACCATTTGTTTCTCATGGTGGAGATGATCCAGTTCATTTAGTAACAAAATGGAGAAAAGGATTTAAACCTCCAAGTAGTTTACCAAAAGCAAATTTGTTTAAAAAAAAGGATTAAACCTCCAAGTAGTTTACCAAAAGTAAATTTGTTTAGACTCATATCAATAAAGAAGAATTACCATATAAGAAAATACTTTTCCCGTAAAAAAATAATATATATAATTAAAAATTTTATTTATATTAATAACACATAAACATTTATCATTAATTTTTTTTATTTTAAAATTGATTCAATATTATTTTAATATTATATTTTTTTGATGAAATAACCATTCCAATTTACATTATCTCTATAAGTAATCAACATTAATAAAGAATACACTTCTTCTAGATTATATTTTGATTCAGGAAATTCATAACTAAATCCAAATTCATCTTCATTATATGTGATATAGTTTTTAATTACGCTAATTATATAATTATAAATATTACAATGTTTATTGTATAATTTTAACATTTCTTCTACAAAATTACCTGTTTTTGGTAAAAAATTGTATATATTTGAATAAATTAGAAAATCATTATATAAACTAAAATTATTTTCAACATCAATATTATTAAATTGTTGTTTCCAGGAAATTGATCTAATTTTAATTTTATAATTATTGATAATTGATGTTCTAATTTCATTAAGAACTTGTTTATTATTTTTATTTATAACTTCTAATTTTAATTTATTTACTTTTTTTAAAAAATATTTCAATGTTTTTTCAGCTGTTTTATCTGGCAATTGTGGCATATTGTTAATTTTAGAATTAATATTTAATTTAAATCCTAATTTTTGATAATATGTTCTTTTATTTTTAAATAATAAATATAAAGATAAATCAATCTTATTAAATTGTTCATAATTATTACTATCGCACATTGTACTAGTTCCATCACTTAAATAAATATATGTTGCTCCCATTTTCTTAGCAATCATTTCTGCTAATTTTACAAAGGTTTTACCTGATAAATTAGCAGATCTTGAAATACTGGCAATATAAATACGTTTATTTTTACTATAAAATCTCATTTTTAAATTATATATACCTGTTTCTTCATCATACCCAATACTAGTTAATTCTACATATTTTTTCAATCCGTCATCATTATATTTTTTAAATTTAAATTCAATATTATTATTTAAAAACTTTATAATCAATTTATCATGTTTTTTTAATATTTTGTTAATATTTGTGTATGGATATCCTTCATGCTTGTTTTCATTTAAAATATCCCATTTTAACATTATATATTATTGAAAAAAATAATTATTTTTTAATTTATAATTAATTTCAATTTTGTTCAATTAATTTTATAATTTTTTTTCGGTTATATTTATTGGCTACTTTTAAAGCAGTATTTTTAGTTTTCTTTGATAATTTATAATTATTTAATATATATTTTATAGTTTTAATAGCATTAATTTCAATCATAGAATCTAATACATTTTTATTAACATTTGGATCACTTTTTTTACATGATACTAAATATTTATATATTTTAAGCATATGTTTTTCATTTTCTCCAAATTGTAAATCTTTCCATAATTTAGCAACAGTTACTTTTTTTTCTTTCAAAGCTTTATCAACTATATAAAAATATCCATATACTAATGCCAACATTATAACATTATTAGTTTCATGTTTATTATCAGTTATAATAATTTGTTTATGATTCATCAATAAATAAACTATTTTAGGATTCCCATATTTTATAGCCATAACTAATGGTGAACTATTTAATTTTTTATTATATTTATTTGGATTAAAATGTTTATTATTCAATAATAATTTAACAATATCAGTTTGTTGATCAATTATAGCCTGTGTTAATATTTTGGCATTATGATCTACGTTATTAATACCATAATCTTTCAATAATTTTATTATGTTTTTAATATCTCCTTTTTTAATATAATATAGTAAATCTTTATCATACGTCATCTTATTATATATATACAAAAAACTTTTTAAAAAAAGTTTTTAGAAATATAAATATTTTCTTTTTGCCGAAACTTTTTTCTAAAAAGTTTCTAAGTTTCTAAGATAAACACCAATAAATATATAATGGATAAAAAAATGCCCATACTAATAATCCTGGATAAAGTATTATTCCAATTCCAAAAATAAGAGTAATTAATGAAACTATAAATAAAATAAAATGAGTATATGCTATTGAATATACTCTGGTATATTTTTCGCCTTCTGTCATCAATGAACATAATAATGTTCCCGATCCAGGAACAATTAGATTTAAAAACATAGATGAAAACAATATTGCAAAAAGAGTACATTTATCATTGAGTAAATCTGGTTTATGATTAACTTCTAATACTTCTACAACTAGTATATTATCAATATTCATTTTTTTATATACTAAAATAATATATTATTTTTAATATTTTAAACTTTTTAATAAATTACTTTGATAAGAACAAAAACGATTTTTAACATTTGGTATAGATTTTAATATATGATTTATCATATTTTTTAAAGATAATTTTGAAAAATTATTATTAAATTTATAATTATATTGGATTAATTCAGTTTTTTTACATTTATTTTTATATTCTTTGAATAAAGAGTACATAGCAACACAATCATGACAATGATCCATACATTTATTATTTATTCTTGTACTATAATAAGAACAACGTAAATATCTATTAAAATAATACATTTTATTATCATATTTTTCAAAATTATAATTTTTTATTTCACATTTTTTCCCATTAACTACAAGTCTTGTTTCTGTACTGGCACCACATGCATACATTTGAAGATAAATTTTACCTTTTAAATAAGAATATTTTTTAGTTAATCTAGGTAATCTAAATTTTAATTGAGCATAATTTGGTTTAATAGTTTCGACCCACTTTTTTTGTAATTCATTATCACGTGCAATAGATTTTTCATCACAATTAACGCGAATGTCAGAAATAAATAAAACAAATTTATTTTTCAATTTTTGTTTAATTTTTTTACAATGATTATCTGTAAATAAAGTATTATGTATTTCTACTACATTTGGATTATTATATAATTTTTTATAAAATGGATTAGGATCATATAAATACCATAAACAATTTGGAAATAGTGATGTCAAAATATGAATATTATAACCTCCAGCTGAACCTGGATAAATTATATGTACATTTTTACGATTTGGTGCATATTTTAATAAAAATTGAAAAGTTGATAAAAATAACTTTAATTGTCCTAAATGTAGAGTTGTTGTAGGAAATTGTCCTCGAGGTTTATATACTAAATTTGTTTTTATTTTTGATAAAGTTTCAAATGTTGTTTGTTTTTTAAACTTTTCATCAATATTATCAAATGTTTTATTAATATCACTTTTTTTAAAATTTCTTTTATAATAAAATCCATTATGTTTATATTTATGCTTATTAAAATTTTCATTTATATTTGATAAATTACAAAAAAACATTATACAATGTGGATTTGTTTTTAATAACTTTATTTTATCATTATTTAATTTACATAAATATTCTTTTTCAACTGTTAAAGATTTATCCATTGTATATTTTATAATAAAAAATAATAATAATAATTGATTAAGTTAATTATATTTTTAATTATTATATATAAATGCCTGTCTGTAAAAACGATAAAACAAGAAATTATAAAGGAGATGAACCATCACCAAAAGGTTTGGGTTATTGTGCTCATGCTGAAGATAATTTAGCAATAAAAAAAGGTAAAAATAAAAAACTATGGAGAATTGTTAGAGATAAAAATGAAAGACAAAGATGGAAAGAAGAAAGTAAAAATGAAATATTTTTTAAAACGAATTATATAGAACGTAATCTCATCGATTACGTTCCTTATCATCCTCCACTTGAAAAAACTATTGATACAATAAAATTAAAAAATTCATCTGAACTTATGATCAAAAACACAACAATTAAAATATTATTTGATTATCCATTTAATAATCCACAAATAATAAAATTTAAAAGTAAAAATGGATTTACAAGAAGAAAATTATTTAATATTATATCAAAAAAATATCAATCAATCTATGATGAGGAAGAACAGACAAAACCCAAAAAGCAAAGTAGTGGTTTTATTAAGGGTATGTTGAATAGAGTAACCACTACAGGAAAATGGGGAATATGGGGTCATGGAATTGAAGATTTAGACTTAATTCTGATGAGGAGAAGAAAAAAAGAAAAATTTTATCGATTAGCAGTTAGCAGTTAATTATAAAGGAAATGAATCAATATAAAATGGGTGTTACAAAAACCAAGAATAGAATTGTATATTAAATTTGTTTTTATTTTTGATAAAGTTTCAAATGTTGTTTGTTTTTAAACTTTTTACTTATATTTGATAAATTACAAAAAACATTATACAATGTGTATTTATTTTTAATAACTTTATTTTATCATCATTTAATTTACATAAATATTCTTTTTTAACTGTTAACGATTTATTTATCATATATTTTATAGTAAAAAATAATAATCAAATTATACAATTAATAATATTATAGAATGCGTTATACACGCAAAGTAAATAATTAATGGAATAATAATTAATGCGAATCCTATTGCTGTAAATGTTATAAGTATTGTACAAATATATACAACTAAATTTATTATAAATAATAACCATCCAATATTCTCCATTTTTTTATTTTTTGTTACTTTTCCCATAACAATAACACCACTTCCAGTAACAAAACCTAATGATAACATTGGAACAAATATATTAAGCAATAATGTTATAATTTTATAATTTGGTTTACTTTTTTCTTTTTGATTAAGCATTTCATTATCAAAATTATCTATATTTGCAGAATTATATATATCATCAATACTATAATTAATTTCCGGAAAAGTAATCAAATCATTGTATTTGGGTTTTTCTTTAACAATTGAAATATTATTCATAGGTAAATCATAATTAATATTGGAAAAATCAATAATATTATCATGATTAATCTCTTTTTCTGTAATAATTGGCAATGGTGAAATTATTTCTTTATCATTTTTTTCTAAAAAGTTACTTTTTATTACTTTTTTAATTTTTGGATATTTAACAATTATATTCTTTTTTGCTGCAACAACTACATTCTTTTTTGCTGCAACAACTACATTCTTTTTTGCTGCAACAACTACATTCTTTTTGTTGTAACTTTTTTCTAAAAAGTTACTGTTGATAAACTGTTCTTCATTTGAATCATAATTTGAAATATTATATATTTTATTATTTGTATATTTATTCAATAAATTTGTATAATTGTTTTCAATTAATTTAATTTTATTTGTTTTAATTAACTTTTCCTTAACTAATTTATCTATTTTTGGATTAGTTATTGTAGCTAATATCATATTTTCTATATTGAGAATATCACAATAAGTAACAAAATTAGCTACTTTGCTCCATGTTATTCTAGATTTTTCAGTTTTCTTTACCTGTGCACATGATTTAAAGTCCCAGCTTATTAAATCAATTCCAAAATCTCGTTTATGAGGAAGTTCATGTTTTTCAATAAATGAATCAGGTATATCTTCCCATAACATCATATCTAATTCAAGAGCATATAATGTTTCAAATATTTTTGGAGCAGATGATAAATTGCTATCATTTTTTATAATTGTACGATATTTTTGTTTAAGATTTTTTATATTGTTTATATTATTCATATTATACAATAAAAATAAAATCAATTTTATTAACTAAAACAATATTCATTTATCAATGGTAAATCTAACAATTTCTTAAATTGTCGTTTTCTTAATTTATATTTAGAATCTATCCAAAAACTATACATAAATGAATAATCTGAGAATCTATGTTTAAATGGTACTGGCATCATATCTCTTATTTTAATAAATCTACATAATTCATTTATTTTTGATGATTGTGTTAATTTTGTTGTAACTGCTTTTATGAAAAATTGTTTTAATTTAAAATTTTTCAATAATCTTGAAAATGGTTTTCTATTTAAGATATTTTTATTATTTGTTAAAAATTTTAACATTGATTGTCCGTCATGAAATTTGTAAATATATGTATTTGGAATTTTATCATATTTTTCAACAAAATTGAATAATTCGGTTATTTTGTTTTCTCTATCTTCTCTTACTTTATTATATTCTTTAAATTTATTATGTAAAAAATTATTCTTTAATAATATTGAATAAGGATAATCATTCATTTTACCTTTATGATTATTCCAAAATATATACATATTAGTACCATCAGGAAATTTATCAACAGCAAATTTTGGTAATCTTTTATTTGTATTTACAAAATCAAGAAAATATTCAAGTTTCAATTCCATTGTTTTTATATATTTTAAAAAAATAATCAATTTATATAGTAAGATATCCTCACAACTAAGGCTGTTCGGCCTCTTACAATCTTAAAATATGGGATGCTTTTTGGAACATTATTTGTTGAAATTTTTTTTAAAAAGTTTTTTTCTAAAAAGTTTCAACAAAAAAATAATAAAATATCATTTTTTTTGCTGAAACTTTTTCCTAAAAAGTTTCTTTATAAAATGTTACTTTTTGCCGTAACTTTTTTTTAAAAAGTTACTTCTCTATTCCATATAAATCAAAGGATCCGCTACCAACAGGAATTAAATTATTATATAATTCACAAGATGTTATATCATTAATATTATCAACCTTTGCATATTTAGCAGCATCTACTAAAACTTTGCCTCCTCTTTCATATGAAGCTTGATTTAAAATTCCTAAATTATTTTTACTCATTCCTGTAGTTTTTGTATCAACAGGTATTCCAGACATAAATAATCTTGATGCAACTGTATGAATGTGATATGGTGAGATTTTTGCATCATTAAATTTATATACATTTATTAATTCTTGCATAAAAACTTGTAATGCTGCTTCAATTCCCAATAAATAATAAACTTCCCAAATATCATTGGATATTGTTCGGCGGGTGTCAATATAATCCAATAATAGTAATTTTTTAAAGTTTTTACCATTAGTATATAAAATATATTCTTTTATTCTATATATTTTTCCATTATCTTTTCTTTTTGTTATAGTTCTTTTTGAAATATCAACTCCATTAATTTTATCAAATCCACTTAATATAAATGGTTTTAATTTTTGATTTATAAAATCATTTTTCAAATAAGATAACAATAAATTTAAATTATTTTTCTTAGGTGGTAATGTTTTTGAATATTGATATTCGTCAATGAATAATCTCATATTTTTTAAGCCATCTGATACAATATATAAAAATGGAAAAGCTTTTATAAGTTTTTCTTCTATTAAACTTGGATCAAATCTTCTTTCAAAGATAATTTGAGTATTAAATTTAATTCTTATTGATAATTTTGAAAGAATATTATTTGCAGTTGGTTTAATATTATTATATTTTAAATAATGTTTCATTATTTTTGTATCTTCTTTAATTTGTGTTTTAGTAAATGGAGAAACATCTTGAACTATCTGATATTCATCAACAAAATCATTAAATATATTTAAATTAAATTTTTTACTTATTCTTTCTGCTTCATTTTCATTTTCCGGATCTAATAATACAATAGTATTAAAAACATTTACTGCATTTGCACTAACATGATATAATTCAGTTAATCTTTTCATTCCAACATTTACATTAGCGTTTCCTTCAACACCACTTAAATGAAATGTATTTAATGTTAATTGAGTTGTCGGTTCACTAGAACTTGTTGCAGCTTCAATTCCAACTGGCTCACCTGCATTTATTATGTTTTTTTGAATAGTTTGATAAATTTCTTTTAATATTAATTTTAGTTGATTTATTGAAAAATTATTATTCAATAATATTTTAGATGCTAATTTTTCTCTTATTTTAACTTCGCACATTAATAATCTATTATAAATTAATGATTTTTGTAAACTGGGCAAATTGTCTCCATATATATTTTGTAATTTTTTTGTACAAAAATTATCAACAATTGATATGATTTCTGGTATATTTTTTTCAATTATTACAACATCATCTTTATTTTTTGTTTTAATATCATTTATAATAAATTCAATATCAAATGGCAACAATACTGAATCAGAATTCATGTTTACTCTACATAATAACATTAATTTTTTTAATAAACGTAGTTCTTCTTTTTTAATATTACTCAAGTCTATTTCTTTTTGAGTTTTATTTATTTCTTCATCAACTAATACTTCATTATCATCATCTTCAAATTTATCTTGCATATTGGATAATTCTAAATTATCATTAACTGGCAATTTAAATTCCATAGTATTATATAATATACATAATTAATCAATTTTAATTAAAAATATATAAATAAAATTGATTTATATATTATTATTTATAACATGTCATTTGATCCATATCCAATATTATTCTCAACCAATCAAAAAGTATTAGAATATTATGATTATAAATTATTAAATTTTAATATTGAAATAAATACATATGAATTTAATGAAAATGAAAAAAAATTAGATGACATATTGTTAAAATCATTGAAAAAACTTGAAAATAAAATAACAAGTTATGGTTTTATATTAAAAATTGATAAATTAGTTTCAAGAACTCCAGGAAGAAGAAATATGAGAAGAGTTGGTGGTGGATATGTATTTACATGTATAATATCCGCAATATGTATGGAACTAAATGATAATTATATTTTTTGTAATGTTAAAAATGTAAATGGAGATGGAGAATTTAATTATGGTCAATATGATGATTTGATTAAATTTAAAATAGATATATCAAAAATTGATAATGATTTAATTTCAAATTTCAATAATGTCAGATCATTAGATATAAAAGGAAATCTATCCAAAGGATTGAATAATATTTTTGTTTATGGACTACCATTTGTATTATATGATATACCAAAACATAAACGAATGATAAATTTACAATATGACAATAAATCTAAACCAAAATTTAATATTGAAATAAATACTATCGGCGAAGAAAATTCTTCAAAATATGGATATTTTAAAACCAAATTTGATGAATTAGAATTATATATTTCAAATCACAAAAATTGGAACAATGAACTTAGACGAATAATTAATCCATACGAATTAATCAAAACAACAAGTATAATTGATAAAAAATATAAAATTAGTGAAAAAGTTTATCCATATTTAAATAATTTATATAATTTAAATATTAAAAACCCAGTTTCTCGTGCATATTTTAAATTAATTGAAATATTACATATTCTAAAATATCCAAAATCAGATACAATTATCAATGTTGCTGCAATAGCTGATGCTCCCGGTGGGTTTGCACAAGCATATACTCAATATTTTGGAAAAAATGTAAATGTACTTACAACTTCATTAAAAACTGACTTAATTGTTTATGATAAATTAATTATCAATAATAAACAAATAACAATTGATTATTTAAAAACAAAAGATGGTGATATTACAAATATTGAAAATATATTATATATTGAAAAAATTAAAACCAAATTTGAAATTGTATCATGTGATGGTGCATTTGATCATGATAAATATAATAAATGTAAAGAAATATTACATATTCAATTATTGTTAGCAGAAATAGTATCTTCGTTATTATTATGTAAAATTGATGGATATTGTATTATAAAATTATATAATAGATATACTGATATAACTGTAAAGCTATTATATTGGTTTTCATCATATTTTGAAAATATCAAACTTTATAAACCAAAATCATCAAGAATTGCTAGTCAAGAAGTTTTTATTATTGGTGAAAAATTTAAAGGACTTAATTCATTAGTTCAAGATGCTATTCATGCAATTAAAATAATGAAATCACAAGCAAAACAAGGCTATATAAGATTTTTTAGTAAATTAATAAATGTTGAGTTACCAGATGTATTTGTTGAAAAAATATTTAAATATAATACATTCATTCATAATACAAGAAGATTTTGTTATAATTTTGCCAATGAATTGAGTGAAATTCCTTATAATAAAAAAATATATCATAAATTTCAATTATCAAAATGTATGAAATTTTTAGATTAAATATTCTATTATTTTTTTTATATAATAAAATGTCATTTTATGTAATTAAAGATATTCAAAATAAATTGGAAGATTTAAATCGAAATCAACATATTCAAATATTTAGAATGTTAAATAGAGAACTCCCAAAAATAATTGAAATGATGGAAGATTGTGACGATTGTAGTATAATTGATGCAAAAAAAATTACTAATGATGATCTTATAATATTTAAAGAAATAATTGAAAAAGTAGAAGAACTTAAGAAAACATAATATAATAATATTTATTTTTTAAATACATATATCCAACTTTTTAATGCTTTTTGAGCTACGTTGCCAGCTGCTCCCGCTTTTTTTCTTTTACTTAACATTATTGTTTATATATTAAAAATATTATCACATATGTTTAAATACATAATACCAACTTTGAAATGTTGCTTTTTTTTCATCAGTTTTTTGATATATACTCATACCACTTGCAAATATTCCTCCTATAAGATATAAAGATATAATAATTGTAATAATTGAATTAGATATCGCGCTAAATGGATCTATCGTACTAAAAAACAAAGTAACAAATATCATATATATTATCGACAATATTATCATAGTATATGATATTATATATTTAAAATAAGTTAATGTTCTTTTAATTTTTGATTTACCTTTTGATTTCTCCATCATTTATATATATATATATATATATGATAAATAAAAATTATTTTCTATGTTTGTAAACATAATACCAACTTTGTAAACTAGCCTGCAACCAATGAGTTTTTGTATTTTTACTTTTAATCATAGCTACTATCGCTCCTATTATATAAATTGGACCAATAATTAGCATAGAAAATCCAATATATGTTAAAATTATTCCAATAACAATTGCTAAAATTATTATTATCATAATTTTAAAAGGCCATCTTCCGGGATACAATAATTAAAATTCAACTTCTTTTAAAAATGATTCAGATAATTTACTTATATCTTCTTCCATTTTTATTAAAAAAAAGGTTATTATATATAAATAAAATTAATGTCTAATTACAAAAAACCAACTTTGTGCACCAGCCCATAACCAATCTGTTTTAGTATCTTTACTCTTATATATTGCTACAATTGCTCCACTAAAATAAATTATAGATCCTATTGCCATTACCCATCCAAATGCCACGAAAATAAGTCCACCTACAATTGCAAGAATTATTCCAATAACAAACCACGGTAATCCCAAAAATATGTCTTTAATCACTTTAAAGAATGACGATTTTGCAACAACTTTAGTGCCTTGTTTTGAAACAGCTTCAGCAGCTTGTTTTGCAACAGTAGTACCTGTTTTAGCAACTTCAACAATTTCTTCAACGAAAAAACCTGGCTTCGCATAGGCTACACCACCTTTTTTATGATTTCTAGATTTTCTCATTGTTGTTTATATATTGAAAAATAAAATTTTTTATTAAAATTAATTAAAAATTATATACACTATTTTCAATTCTATTTGCAATTAAAGCTATTTTCTTCTCAAAATTATGTTGCATTAAAAAGAAATACAATCCTAATGATATAGTAGGTAATACTTTTCCAGGTGATAATAATTTATTATTAAATATATTATCAAAATTTGAATATATTTTTTTTAATCCAATATTTACAACATGAATTACAATTACTGTTGTTGATAATTGTAATAGAACTTGGATAAGTAATTGGTCTGTAGAAATATCTTTATTGTATTTTGGAAATAAAAATTCAATAAATACTCCAATAAAAAACAATATTATTAAAAATAATATTATATATATAAATTCAGACACGACAAAAAAAATTTCATTTTCTTTATTTTTCATTTTATTATATATACAATATTAAAAAAATTAAATATGGGTTTTTTGCAAACAATTGAAAATATTGGAGCTACTGGAGCTTTTATAGGAGGCTGGATTTTTGTTGGAGCTGTAATGACAGCCATCCCACCATACGTTCCTGGATTTATAACATGGTTGATATTAACCATAATAATTCTTATGCTTGGATGGATTTTATCTTTAATTAGTACTTCTATTGGAGTTATTAAAGGTGATATTAAATTTCAACCAATAAAAATATTAGAAAGACTTGCTGGTGGATGGTTAACAATTTTATTTAGAAAAGATGATGTAATTAATAAATTACTAAATCAATAAACTTTTTTAAAAAAAGTTTCAACAAAAAATATTTTAGGAAAAAGTTATTGACATGAAACACATTCATCAAATTTCTTAAATTTAAAATTTATTTTTTTAGTTGAAGCTTGAAATGTTCGATGTACTGATCCATTTTTTAAATAATAACATAATGTTTTCAATCCGCTTTTATATGCGTAAAAATACAAACTATTAAGATATTTTATGTTTAATTTTTTTGGATATAAATTTAAACTTTGACTTTGACAAACAAACCAACCTCTTTCAACAGCCATATCAATATATGTTTTCATACTAATGTCATATGAAGTTTTATAAATATCTTTTAAATTTTGTGGTATTTTCTTCAATAAATGTAAATATAAATTATTGCTTATTGGATTATCAGTTATTTCTAATTTACCTCCATTTTCAATAATTGCATTAAACATATCATTTGACCATAATCCAAATTTTTCCAAATCATCAACCAATTTATGTACAATCATTGTATTTTTACCATTTAATGAACTTGATGCATAAATATTTGTATATAATGGTTCAAATGACTTTGATGTACTTCCAAGTAAATAACCAGTTGAAGCGGTTGGCATAAGTGCCAAAACTGTAGAGTTTCTTAATCCATATTTGATTATTTTTTTCTTCAATTCAGGCCAATCAGTTCGACTTAAAATTATTTTATGATTATCATATTTTTCCCAAAGATCAAATTGAAGTAATCCCTTCGACGCTGGAGAACCTTTGAAAAGAGGATATGAACCAAATTCTTTAGATAATTCCATAGAAGCTTCTAATGCAAAATAATACATATTTTCCATAATTTCTCTATTTAATTGTCTCGCTTCAGCAGATTCATATGCTATTCCTAATTTTATAAATAAACCACCAAGATCTTGAATTCCTAATCCAACTGCTCTATAATTATCAGTAAATTTCTTTGGTTCTGGCCTTGTGTAATTATTTACATCTAAAACTCTATCAAGATTTCTAATCGCCAATTTAACTATTTTTTTAAATTTATCCCAATCAAATCCAATATATTTGATACTTGGTATCACATGTTTTTTGATTGTACCATTATATGGTAAATCCGCAGTTCTCGGAATAATATATTCTATACTTTTACTAAAAGTTGATAAATTATTAGTCGAGTTTTTATTAAATTTATTCTGCCAATCGGGTTTTCGAGGTGAATCACTAGATATAAATTGACTGATTTTAATTTTATAACTTAATAATATTGGTTCAATTCTACAAACAATCACAAATTTTACTCGTTCTTCCCTAAAGTTATCACATTTGAAAACATTTTTAAATTCATCAGTAATTGATATATATGATTTTAATATAAATTCCAATATTTTATCAGAATAATAATAATCATTAAAACAATTGGTGAATGTTTTAAATAAATATTTAGCCCTTTCAAAACCTTCATTATCCTTTGATAGTAATAATATTATTTTATTTTCAACATTTTTGATTTTGGTTATTAAAGATTTACTATATTTACTGATTGTAGGCATTAACTCTACCATTTTTCCATTATTATTTACATTAATATCAATATTTTCAAGTCTTGAAGTCATACTATATAATTTATTCATGCTTGTGAAGTTTGATAACTTGATATTAGCCAAACAACAAACAGATGTCATATCTTTTGTAGTATTTAATGTAATTTCTGTACAAATATTACTCAATTTAATCATTCCACTATTTTTTTGATTACTTTTTTGATTACATTTATCTTTCATCAATATATATGGTTCACCACTTTGTTTTTGCATTTGTAATATTTTTTCCCAAAGATCAGTTGCTTTTATTTCAAAGATTATACCATTTGTTACAATATTTTCACCATTTTTAATTTTAAGTAAATAATCATCATATTTCATTAATAAGTTTTTTTCTTTTGCACTTTTAATATATTTATAATATAAATCCTTAAATTGATCACCATATACAGATTCTAAATCACCATAATATTTTGGACACATAATATACCAAGATTTATTGTTCATAACACATTCCATAAACTCATTTGATATCCATAATCCATAATGTAATGAAATTGCAGTATCAGCTTCTCGTCCATTTAATTGATTTTTCATTTCAATTAAATCAAATATTTGAATATGCCAACATGGCATATATGGAGAAAATGCACCAAGTCGCTTTCTTCCTTGATCAACGTATTCTGCTGTCATTTCATACAATTTTATTGGATTTGTTATACTTTTTGCATAATAATGTCCATTTCTTATTGTTGTTTTATTTGATCTCAATTGAGAAAAATTTATTCCAATTCCTCCACCACCTTGAGATAAAATCGCGCATTGATGTAATGTTTGATAAATACCATCAATTGAATCTTCTTTTAGGTCCATTGTATAACAAGAAATCAATTTTCCATTTTTTAATCCACTATTCATCAATGTTGGAGATGAATGAATATAATTAAATGAACTTAATTGATCATAAGTTTTTTTAATCATTGATAAATTTCCAATCCATAATGATACAGCAACTCTCATCCACATAAATTGTGGTAATTCTGTCAATTTGCCCGATGAATCTTTCAACAAATAAGAATTTGATAACATATTTATAGCATTTTGTGTAAATTTATAATCATTTTCTAAATTTATCATATCATTTAATTGTGTTTTATTCAATTTTACAAACGACAAAAATTCTGGTTGTAAAACATTTTCATTTAATAAACAAGATGAATAATATGTTATTTTTAAATTTTCATGTAAAAAATATATTCTCAATCTAGATGCTAATAGTGAATATGCATAATGAGATTCATATGAAAGATCATAAATTGTTGAATTTAAATCAATGGTGTTTAATGGTTTATTTAAAATATCATTTTCAATATGTTTTGTTAACGATGGCGATTTATCGGACAAATATTTCAATGTTAACATATTATATATTTTATATAAAATTACTTTTTAGAAAAAAGTGATATCAAAAATTTAGTATTATTTTTTAGAAAAAAGTAATATCAAAAAAATAGTATTAAAAAAAGTATAATATATTAATTTAACTATAACATCCTCGTTTACATCTTTCGTAAACGACATGATTTTTTTTAATTCTTGAATTCATACATTTTTTCCAAGGTATAGAATTCTTATGGTATTTTCTGCACATTATATGTGGATCCTTACGTTTACGTCCGCAAGATTTTACACAAGTATTTATATATTGTGGATATAAACAATCAAATATACATTCTTTATTTCTTCCACATTTAAAACCACAATATAATTTCTTTTTAAGTGAAAATTTTTCTCTAGTAAAACAAAAATAAAATATAGCTAAAATTATTATAATAATGATAATAATTAAATACTTCTCCATTATATATAATAGAAAAAAATATTTTTTGAAAAAAATGATATCAAAAATAGTATTAAAAAAAATGTAAATATTTTTATGGTGTATATCCATCCACCATCGGCATAATAATCTCGATTATAACTCATATTTTGATATACATATTTATTTACACATCCTTGTGGCATATCTTTATATAAAGTTTCACAGAATGTAAGAACTTGAAGATTTTCTTTAGTAAAATAAAAATAAACAATAATTAATATTAATATTAATATTATAATAATTAAAAATAAATGCTTCATATAATAAAATTGATTTTTTAAATATTATAAATAAAATGGAAATATATGATAATACACAATTATATTGTGGTCTCAGCGACGATAATTTTGATAAAAAATTTAATAATAATTTAATAAGATATATTTTTAATAATAATTCAAATATATTGTATAAATATAATGATAAAATTATAGCATCTTATTTTGTTACTATAAATTCTTATGATAATAATTTAATAAATTTAAGTATAAACAATGAAACATATGATAAAATTTTACTTATTAATATTTATAAATGTGATAGTAATATTGTGAAAACAATATATAGTAATTTAGCTATATATAAATCTCATACTATATCAAATTTAATTTTGAATAGAAATTTAAAAACAAAAGAATTTTTAATAATAGAAATCACATTTGATTTATCAAATAATGAATATAAGTATCTTATGAAAGATATATCTTATGATAATTATCATAAAGCAAAAATTAAATTTAATAAAGGTGAATTATTTTTCAAATAAACTTTTTTAAAAAAAAGTTTCAGCAAAAAAATATTGGGAAAAGTTTCAACATGAAGAATTGTTTTTGAAAAAATAAAAATATTATTAAATTATTTAACTAAAATTATATCATCTATATATTTTTCTGATTTAATATTTAATATAGCTTTTAATTTTTTATATGTTATTTTCTTTGCATTTTTTGATTGAATAGTTATAATATATGTATCTGATACATTATTTATTACTTTTAATGTAAATGGATTTTTATAGGAAATAAATTTTTTAGGAATTAATATTGTATTGGTAATGTATTTTGGATTATCCCTAATAATTTTCATTGCATCAAATTCATTATAATCATCTTTCAATTTTTTAGATTTTAATATAGTTTTTCCAGTAATATCCCAAACCGGTATAAATAAAATATATGTTAGATTATTATATTTTTTAATAAATTTTAACATACGTTTTACCATATATTTCATCAATTGTTCACTAAATGGAGGATTTGCTTCAATAATTTCATTTTCTCCCGGTGTATAATTGAAAAAATTACCTATACTACCAAATTTATATTCAATATCTGGAAACATACTACAATAATATTTAAATTGAGAATTAATAGGTGAAGCAAACATTTCATAATTTACATTAAGTTTATCTCTAAATATTTTTGCAATATTGTCATTTATTGATAATTGTGTATTACTTTGCCATAATCCAGTATATTTATATCTATATATTAATACAAAAACATCATAAATATTATTATTTAATTTTATCAACTTTTTATATATTTTCTTTGGTATCTTAAATTTTTGATTACTATTACTTAAACTTATATCATTTTTATATTTTTTAATAATAACAGTTTTATCAATTTTCATATCATTTGATTTTATAGATATTTTATTTAAAAATTTCTTCATATTAGTCAATAAATGAAGTGGATCTATATTTGGTATTTGCTCTTTTACAAATTTTAAATGATTTTCAGAAATTTTTTCAATATTTGGAATAACCGGATCTTTGGTTAATGTATTAATTACAAATTGAAAATAATACCATTTTCTAAACGACAATTCTTTAATTTTTATTTCTTGTTTATTGTTTAATATTTTAAAAAAAGTCGATTTCATAGATTTGAATATTTTTTTCCTTTTTAACTCGAGCTCCATATTATATTAAATAAATTAAAATATAAAATCAATTTTAATTAGAAACTTTTTAAAAAGAAACTTTTTGGGAAAAAGTTACAACAAAAAGAAGTTATGGGAAAGTTTTAAAAAGTTTCTTTTTGCTGAAACTTTTTCTCAAAAAGTTTCTTTCTAAAAAGTTTCTTTTTAAAATATTTATTTTCTATGTATAATATTTATTAAAACTTTCCCATAACTTCTTTTTGTTGTAACTTTTTCCCAAAACTTCTTTTTGCTGAAACTTTTTCCCAAAAAGTTTCTTCCTAAAAAATTTCTATGAGTGAATTAAAAATTTATGATAAAAAACCATTTAAATCTCAAATTGACAAAATATTAAAAAAATTAATTTCATCATATGTAATTGTTTGTAATGGAAAAAAATACAGAATGATTGATCTTGAAGTTAAAATAATATCTAAATCTTGGGATCCCAGTCACACAAAACCCATTATATATTCAAATTCAGAAACATGGGATATATCAAAAGCTTATTTTGGTAGATTAGATATTGTATTAGATAATAAAAAAGATAAAATATTTTTTCGTATTACAATATATGGTTTATATTGCGAAAAAGAAAATTTACTAATTTCTGGTAATAAAAAAGTTATTGATGAATTAAATGAAGAAAATAGTGATGTATCTGGATTTATAAAAAAATATAATAAAAAGAGTATATTTAATAAAGATTTACATATTTTAAAAGTTAAAAAACCATTTACCTTAACAAAAAAGAATTATATTATATGTCCAAAGAAAAAAACAAGTAATAAATATGTAAAATTAATATTTGCAAAATTAAGATATATATGTATGTATAAATATAATGAAAGAGATAAACCATATATTATTATGGCATTAATACTTGATGGATTTTCTGATGAACAAATTTTATCTTTAATTACAACAACTAAAACATATTTGATAAGGGCACATAGAAATATTAAATTTGGTCAAAATAAACACTTAACTAAAAAAACACAATGTATGACAACTAATTATATATTTCAATTATTTGGTTCATTGGTTATGAAGAAACCTAAAAAGAAAAGAAATATAAATAAAAAGAATAATAAAAAAAATAATAAAAATATTATTTTATGTTAATATATAATGAGTTTTAATTCATTGAGATTTAATAAAAGAAAGGGTCCAACTAAAACAAGAGGATCAGAAAATGCTAGAATTTGGTTAAATAAGCGACCTTTTACTGATAGACGTCATGATTATAAGAATGATTATGAATGGACTGATATTGGAAGAATTTTTTATAGTGAAGAAAATATGGAAAGATTGCAAAATTCTATTAAAAAAATTGTTTTATTAAAATTAAATGTAAAAATTCCCAATCAAAGTGATATATTCTTAATGGAAGCAATGCATGAAAATTTTCATGATGTCTTTGAAAAAAAATTACAAAAAACTAGAACAGAAAATAATTCAGCACGTATGTTTAATGCAACGCGTGAATGGAGATATGATCCATCAAAAGATGAAGAACGTGGAATAATATTCAGTACTAGACGCACAACAACTGCACATCCAAAATATAAACCAAATATGGAACATACAAAAAAACCAATGACATTGAAACAATTATTACATCAATTGAATGTAAAAACTATTGATTATTGTATTCCTATAATTGAAAAAAATATAAAAAGTAAATTATGGTTTCATAAGTTTTTCAATATGTCGGTTTATGAAAAACGTGCAGCAACTGGATTTATGACTAGAGGTGGAGGAAAAGGATTAAATTTCCGCAATAAATGGGAATCAATGAATAAACGACAAATTCCTCCAGTTACATTTCAAGATAAATTCCCAATTAATTTGTATGATGATAATTATAGATATTAATATAAATTGATTTATAATTTAAAATATAAAAAATGTATGAATTGTATAAAGATTTACAAAATTCTATAAGTATTAAAGATCAATATCTAAATAATTTATATACAATTAAATATTTAACAAGTATAGATTATGATTTATTTTGTGAATTGATTGAAAAAAATAAATATAAAATTATAAAATATATTTTAAAAAATATTAATTTAACATTTAATATTAATACAATTATTATGAAATCTATAAAAGCTAAAAATTCAAAAATATTTATATTATTGTATAAAAAATATTATATTCAACCATGGGATAAACAATATCTTAATATTAAAACAATTTTTCGTTTACGTAAACATAAAATTATAAAAATATTATTATTTGATCTTTATAATAGTAAGTATACAAATGAAAATCGAAATAATAGTGTATTTCGTTTAGCAGTTAAATATAATTATATTAAAGTAGTAAGAAATATTTTAAATAATCATATAACCAAAATAGATCCATCATCATACGATAATGGAGCGTTGAAATATGCAGTTAAATTTAATTATTATAAAATTACTAAAATGTTATTAAATAATGAAAAGTTCAATTATAAACTTAATAATAAATGTATAATATGTACAGCAATACGCTATAAAAGATATAAAATTATAGAATTATTTATGAATAAAGAATTTATACCAAAATCTGATCATAGTTTCATAATTGAAAACTTATATATTTCTCATTAAAAAACAAGAATTATGTAACTATTAAATGTATAAATTTATTTTTTTTTGGATATAATATAAAAAAATGTATACAATTAAAAAAAATAAAATAAAATGGAAAACAGATAATAAATTACATTTAAATATACAAGAACTAGATACAGAACAAGGAAAAATAATATTTGATAATGTTAAATTAGGAGAAGGATCATTTTCAACAGTAATTCCTTGTAAATTGAGAATTAATGATTCAGATAAAATTATAGATTGTGCTGCAAAAATTGAAAAAAAAGATAAAAATAATTTATTATATGAGTATAAAATTTATAAAGTTATTGGAAAACTTAGAGGATTACCAAATATAATTGGATTTGTAAATACAGGACAAAATAATATATTACTAATGGAAAAAATGGACAGTTGTTTAATGAAAATGATAAATAAATATAAAAAATTTAAAATAAAAATTGTACTTAAAATATTTATTCAAGCATTACATATTTTGAAAAAAATACATAAAAGATGTGTAATACACCGAGATATAAAACCATCGAATTTTATGTTGAAAGATAAAGAATTGAAATTAATTGATTTTGGTTTAGCAAAAATACATGCAGATGAAGAACGTATTATAGGAAATGGTAGAATTATTGGAACATTACGTTATTGCTCAATAAATGCTCATGAATCTTGTGAATTAAGTTATAAAGATGATTTAGAGAGTTTGGGATTTACAATGGTTTATTTTATGAAAGGAAAACTTCCATGGCAACATGTACGATATGAAACAGTAAAACAAATGAATTCAAAAATAAGTCAAATAAAAATGAGTTTAACGTCAGAAGAACTTTGTAAAGGATTACCAATTATATTTACATATTATTTCAACAAAGTAAGAAATTTAAATTTTGACGAAACAATTCATTATAATAAAATGATAACTAAAATAAAAAACTATTTAAATCATTTAGAATATGTTAAAAAAAATAAAAAACATTCATCAATCATTAATTATAATAAAACTATTTTATATTAACGAAACATATCATATCGTATCGCTTTACGCTTTACAATATAAAATAATATCACTAAACAGAATATTATAAAAGATATTAAAAATGAAAGTATCATTGGAGAAATAAATGTAACGACATTATTTAAAATACCAAAAATACCTTCTTCTTTCAATGTTACATTATAATATATAGAATTATTCTTTACAATCGTAATACATTTTAAATATCTTGGTAATTCGTCAAATGTATACGAATAGTAAAATGAAATAATTCTCGTATTTTTATTTTCAATTATCATATCAATTTGTATCATTTTGGTATCCATGTTAGTAAATTTGTAATTATATATATCTTTTATACTAGTATTTGTATGCTTTCCATCTCCTGTAATAAATATACTAACATTATTCATTTTTGAATAAAAAATATTAAGAGAATGATTTGTATTTAAATAAAAAATATCATAATATGTATTAGTTGGAGAAATATCTACAAAATTTGTATTAATTATTGTAAATAAATAAAAAAATATTATAAATATTAAAATTTTATTAATTTTTTCCATTATATTTATATATATTATAAATTATTTTAATTAAAAAACTGATAACATTATTGTTTCAATAATTTCAGGGTTTTTTCCATTAGTAGCCAACATCATTGTTTCATTATTGGGTTTAATATGTTTTAAATCAATTAACATTTTATATATATCATAATAATTATGTTCAATAGCCCAATTTAATGTTTTGACATCACTAATATTTTCTTTAATTTTAGTTTTCAATAATAATTTCACAATATTCGGATGATTATAATATATTGCTAAATACAACATTTTACTACCATATATTGAAATACAAAGTGGTTTATTATTTAATAAAACTTTAACAATTTCTATATTATTACAATGTATTGCAATCATTATAGCCTCTTCATAATATAATGTTTCATAATATAACAATTGTTTTATAATTTCTATATTTTTAACTTTAACTGCATAAACTAATGATTTAGTTCTGTATGGGTCAACTTCTTTATATTTAAGTAATAAGTTTACTATATTTGTATAACCATATATACATGCAGTTTCAATATTTTTATTATTTTCATAACTTAAATCGATTTTTAATATTGAATTTCCTAAAAGATATTTTAAAACATCAATTTTATTATGAATAATTGCTGTATGTACTATAAAATTAATATTACAATTTGGTTTTATTTTTGGATGATTTATTAAAAATTTTATTATTTCAAGATATCCAAATCTAGCAGATACAATTAATGATTTATTGTTTTTATAACCTGGATCAACATTAGTTCTTAATAATAATAATTTTATATATTTTAATGAATTATTAATAACCAAAACATCGAATGTATTTTCTAATGGACCATTTCTGACAGTATTATAATCTAATAATAGTTTCATAATTTTATAATTCTTTTTCAAAACAGATAATTCTATTGGATAATTATTTTTAATACATGGATTAATTCGTCTGTCATTCAATATTTTTTTGACCATTTTATTATTTTTTATTTTAATATAATGATTTAAAATTTCATTTGATTTTAAACCTGGGTTACAATATTTATTTTTCAATAATAATTTTACGATTTTATAATGTTCATTGTCAAATGCAACATATAAAGCATTACTATTATGAATACAAGGATTTACATATTTATTTTTCAATAATAATTTCACAATTCTATAATATCCACATTTAGATGCTATTTCTAATGCAGAATAGTTAAATCTTTTTCTAAAATCTCCTGCATTTACTCTTTCATCCTTCAACAATAATTTTGTTATCTTATAATGATTATATGTTGACGATAAATTAACTGCATGATTAGTATTAATAGATGGATCAACTTTTTTATTTTTTAATAACATTTTTACTATTTTATAATGACCAAACCTTGATAATTTAAATAATATTTCAGGATAGTTAATAACACGGTTATTTTTAATTAAATTTTTAATTATTTTATAATATCCATATGAGGAAGCCCATAAATAAATATATTTTAAAACATAATTTGTTTTTGAATATTTTAAAAACTTATAAATATTTTTATCATAATAATTAACTTTTTTGATAATAATATTTATTAATTGTGTTTTATTTTGTCTATTTATAAATTGTGATACATAAAATTTAGTTTTAATAGTACTATATTTTTGAAATAATTTTATAGATAATAATTCAAGTAAATCATTATACAATTCAAACATTTTATATTTTTTATATAATAAAATCAATTTTAATATTAAGAAACTTTTTAGAAACTTTTTAGGAAAAAGTTTCGGCAAAAAGGAGTTTTGGGAAAATTTATAACAAAAAGTTTTTTTGCTGAAACTTTTTTTTAAAATGTTTCTTTTTGCTGTAACTTTTTTCCAAAATGTTTCTTTTTGCTGTAACTTTTTTCCAAAATGTTTCTTTTTGCTGTAACTTTTTACCAAAACTCATTTTTGCTGAAACTTTTTTTCTAAAAAGTTTCCTAAAAAGTTTCTAAAGTTTCTTTTATTTTTATATATATAAATATGGATTTAGATCAAAATAATGTTAATTTTTTAAAAAATATAAATAGTTTGTTTAAAGATTATATATCAAAACCTAATATTGAATATAATAAAACTTTTTGTCAAAAAGCTATTGATAAATTGGAATTGAGAAGTTATCAAAAGTTTCCAGCAGAATATTTAAAATTAGATGATAAATATAGAGGAGTATTATTATATTATGGTTTAGGTAGTGGTAAAACCTTTACCGTAGTTAATATTGCTAATAATATTGATAAAAATGTTGTTATATTATCTCCAGCTTCATTGAAATCTAATTTTGAAGAACATATAAGAAAAATGTATACAAATAAATATACAATTGATTATATTTCAACAAATGCACCAAATTTTGTTGAACAATATGAAAAAATTGGAAACAAAAGTCAATTATCTGAGAATTTTTTTAATGATAAATTAATAATAATCGATGAATCACATTTATTCTTCAAAAATGTTATTAGTGGTAAAGCTCAACAAGCTATAAAGATATTTCATAAATTAATGGATGCAAAAAATGTTAAAATAGTCGCAATGACTGGTTCTCCAATATCCGGAACTCCATTTGAATTAGTTCCACTATTTAATGTTTTGAGAGGTTATATGTTTGATGGAAATCGTAAATATGAATTATTTCCAACAAATATAGAACAATTTAAAGAATATTTCATTTCCACTGAATTCAATTCAATAAAGAATATAAATATTTTTCAAGATAGAATTTCTGGATTAGTATTATATTACAAAGGTATTAGAGATGAAGAACAACATATTGTTCCAAAAAATATGGGTATGAAGATTATAAAATGTCCAATGGGGAAGATACAGTTTGCTAGATATATTATTGTAAGAAAATCAGAATTAGATAATGAAAGAAGATCAAAATATAAAAAATCTAAATTCAAAAAATCTAAATATAAAAAAGCTGTAAGATCAAGTATTGGAACATATAAAATAGTTAGTGCGCAAGTGTGTAATTTTTCCTTTCCAGACGACGTTTTGAGAGAATATGATATTGAAATGCATAGACGTGGAGAAAAAAAGAAAGGTCATAAAATTAGTGAAACAAAATGGAATATAATGAAAAAAATGTTTACATTTAAAAAAATATATAAGATGCTTGATTTATTATCTTCAAAAATTAAAAAAATAATTAACAATATTGGTAAAACTGGAAAAGAATTTATATTTTCTAGATTTGAAATATTAGGAACAAGAATAATTGGTAAAATGTTAGAACAAGTAGGATATAAACAGCATTTTGAAGGTGATAATTTAGATAAAAAATTAAAAAGATTTATAGTAATTGATGGTGAAACAAAAAACAAAGGAAAAATGACAAATATTTTCAATGATCCAAAAAATAGTAAAGGAGAATATATACAATTGATTTTAGGAACTACAGTTGTTTCAACAGGCGTTTCGTTTACAGCATTGAGAGTAATACATATAGTTGAACCGCAATGGAGATATATTGATATAGAACAAGTAATTGGTAGAGGAATTCGTACATGTTCTCATCAAAATTTAGCTCATCATTTTAGAAATGTAAAAATAAATTTATATATTTCAACTTTTCCAAGAAAAATAATATTTGATAATGGAATGTCGACCGATCAAATATTATTCAATATGAGTAGAAAAACCTTTGAATTAAATGAAACATTTTTAAATGCAATAAAAAGTGCATCAGTAAACTGTTCAATGAATTTATATGAAAATAATACTAAAGAAAATCCTATAACATGTAGAACGTGCATTAATAAAGATTTTTCATTACCACTTTTTGATCCAGATATTAAAAAACATATTTTAAATGGAAGTCACTGTAATACAGAAAATGTAATAAAAAATTATATAAAAAGCAGATTTACATATCAAGGACAAATTCTAGACAAAGATTCTTTAGATAATTTATATATGTTTAATAAAAAAACAAAATTAATGGAAAAAATTGGATTTATAAAAGATAATGAAATGTATATAGATCAATTTAATGATATTTGGTTATAAAGAAATTTTTTGGGAAAAAGTTTCAGCAAAAATAGTTTTTTTTTGGAAAGTTTTTTATAATAAATTTGATATTATTAGTTATTATTATAAATACTACATTTCTTTTTATTGAAACTTTTTTCTAAAAAGTTTCTTTATAATAAATTTGATATTATTAGTTATTATTATAAATACTACATTTATTTTTGTTGAAACTTTTTTCTAAAAAGTTTCTTTATAATAAAATTGATATTATCAGTTATCATTATAAATACTACATTTCTTTTTGCTGAAACTTTTTCCTAAAAAGTTTCTTTCCAAAAAGTTTCTTTTCTAAAAAGTTTCTATGTCGAAAATATATAAAATACAAGAATTAAATACATTCTTATTGAATAAAACTACAGAATTTGCTAAATCGTTATCTTCAATATCTATTGTTGGTGATTTGATTGTTGGAAAAATATATAAAAATAATTCTGGAATAAGTTTCAGTATTATTGATGGAATAAATAAATTTCAATGTAAAATGTGGGCAAGACAAGGAGATATACATCAAATTGAAAAATTGGATAATAAAAATTGCATTGTTACTGGATATATAAAAGCAGATTATTTTTATTCTCATAATTTCCATTTAATAGTACAAAAAGTTGAAACAACTGAAAATATTTCAAAAATATCATTATTGAAAGAAAAATGTATTAAAAATGGATATTTTGATAATAAAAAAATAATAGATTGGAATAATATACATAAAATTGGATTAATATCAAAGAAAAATACACAAGGTTATAATGATTTTATGACACAAAATAAAATACCAATAGATATAGAATTATGCGAAATACCATTAGAAGGTGAAAATACATATAAACAATGTATAATATCTATTGAAAAATTACAAACATGTGATGTTATTATTATAGTAAGAGGAGGAGGATCAACTTGCGATATTTCTAAGTCATTTGATATATTTGACTTATTCAAAGCTATAAGAGAATCTAAAATTCCAATTATTACAGCAATTGGTCATGAAGCTGATAAAGGAGATAAATTATTAATTACACAAATAAGTGATTTAGATTATTCTACTCCATCAACTGCAATTTATGAAATAAATAGAATTGTATTAGACAATGTTATTGAAAAAATAAATGAAGATTACAAAATATATAATAATCATTGCAATCATTTAAAAACAATATTATATAAAAAATTAAAAGTTCTAATTAATGAAACAATTGATAAAAAATACGATATTCCAATTATAAATATTGAAAATAATGTTGAAAAAATTGCTATTAAAAGAAATGATAAATTTTATATGATTGATTTATGTCTTGATAATGAAATTCAATATGAATCAAATATATTTGAAATTAAAACAATTATCAATAATTCTATAAATGATAAGAATTTTGAAATTCTAAAACCAAAATTATTTCAACTGAAAAATAAAGTGATAAATGGATCAATTAATTTTATTATTGACACTATAACTGAACAAAAAGCTGCTGGTATAAAAGTGCTTACTAATAATAAAATTTTATTAACATCGAATGATAATAATAAAGTTAAAAATTTATTATTAGAATATATTTAATTTTTTTATCTAAGACCAAAATGTTCGTCATTTGTACCATATTTTACATCTTGCATTATAGTTTTGTTGGCAAATGTATTCTTACTTAGATTTCCTGGATTTCTTTTAGTTATATTGTCCATTATTTTAGCAAAATTATCTATAATTGGAATTTCTGCATTATCAAACATATGTGCAAGTGCCACATCAGTTTCATGTGAATTTGAAAATCCTCTTCCAGATTCCAAAACATCAATTGGGTTATAACTTACAGACATTTGTAATGAATTTGGATCTTTACTAGAATTATTTTTCATAACAGTTTCAATTAGGGCCTTTGGTATTCCTCTTGGATCAGTTGAAGATCTAACAACAGTTTGTGGTTTAACATAATATCTTCTATTTTGTGCTAACAAATTAGCTACTTCTAGATTTAATGGTTTTTTATCATTGATATTAATAGCATTTGGCAATAATGCTCCATTGTTTGATAATAAAGGATTATCGCTATTAATAGTATGAATTATATCGTTAGTTTTTCCTTTAATAACATTTAATGATTTATTTTTTGTTAAAGTTGTAATAGGTTTGACATGTCTAATTGCTTTATCCTTAGGAGTTTGTCTCTTAAGATGTAAATCAAATAATTGATCCATTGTGTCTCCAGTATGATCATTTATCTTAAAAACATGTTTATCATCATCAAAATTCTTAACAAAACTAAAACCATCAGTTGCCAATTTGTTTACATCAAATTGTATTTTATCCAAAAGATTTTTTTTCAATGATGCATGTAATCCATATTTTGATAAAAGTTTAGATCCTGATTTTACTGCTTGCTCAGTATACATCTTTGGTCCATTTTTCAATAGATAATCTTCATTTTTTGATCTACCATCTTGAGCCGTTGATAATTTCTTTTCCAATTTCATTGAAATATCAATCATATCATCTGTAAAATCTGTTGCATCCTTCATATTAATATTTACTGCATTTTTCATTGAAGAAAGTGCAGATTCCGCTACCGAATCTTGAACATTAGATATAACTGTCGCCAATGGATGTCCAGTTTTAATTGATGTGCCAGTTGTTAATTTTTCTTTAAAAATAAACTTTTTGACAACAGGATAAAAGAAATATCCAACGAAAATAGAAATTATTATAAAAATAATAAGATATAATGTTGTATCGTTCATCTTAGAAAATTGATTAAATATAATTATATATAAAAAATTAAAAAAAATAATATTAAAATAAAATTAATCAGTAAAATATTCATTTTCAGAATTAGATGAATCGTTATCACTATATGATCCTCCGATCATTTTATCAATTGATTCATTATCAGATTCGGAATCAGATTCGGAATCAGATTCAGAATCAGATTTGACTGGGTTTTCTTTACTTTTTCTTTTCTTTTTATTTTTAACTTTTTTAATTGGTACTTTAGATTTTTTCTTTGATTTTGTTTTTGTTTTTTCTTTAGATTTTCTTAATGCAAAATTTGATTTTCTCATATCTTCATCATCACTACTATCATCCGACGATGTGTCATCTAATTCAGAATCTTCATCACTTTTTTCATCTTCATCCTCATCTTCATCTTTATTAACAATACACAATTGATCTAATTCAAGATTAATCTTAATTTTTCTTTTCTTACATCTCATATAAAACAAAACAACACCATTTGGATATAAATCTAAGTTTTTATTATTCATAAGTTTTGAAAAATCATAAATACTCAAATCATTCATCTTTTTAGCTTTTCCATACTTTTCATTGTAAACTCTCGTATTCAATTCACCACTATTATCCATCCAAATATCAAATTTGATTGTTTCTCCTCTATACAAAGGTTTCATCATATCAATAATTTCTCTATATTTATATTTTGATTTATAGAATGGAACCAACTTTTTAGATATGTGTTTAGTAACTTTATCCAAAAATTCAAACAATTCATCATCATCAAATTTCAATTCAAGAATACCTTCTTGACTTTTTGATTTAAGAGTAAATGAAACAACTTTTGCCGATGGAAACGACATACTTAAGTTATCCTTTTTGTATCTTATTTCATGAATCACATTATCTCTATCATCAGTTTTTTCTGTGATATTTATTTTATTAATTTTAATTTTTGTAAAATCTGTAGACATTTTTATATATTGTTATAATTTAAAATCACTTTAGTAGAGTGCAATATATTGATATAAAAATAAAATAAAATATATTAAAAATATATTTAATAACCCAATTGTATTAATTTAGAACGTAATTCCATCAATTCATCTTTCCAAATTTCTTTATGATTTTTCTTAAGTAATTGATTAATGATAGTTTGCTTTTCATTAATTTTTTTAGAAAATTCATTATATTTTTCATCAGTTAACGAATAAATACTCATTGAAGTCAATATACCACAAGATGGATCAATTTTTTTAATCGCTGGAACAAATTTGTAAATATTTGCAATTATTGCTTTTTTATTATAAGTTTTGTTACGAGATTGAATTATTATATCATTTTGCCTAATATGTTTAATATATAATAATTTACAATTGAGAATATCAATTTCTCCCATCAAATTATCCAAAATACATTTTTTTCTCAATTTATAAATTTTATTTCTTGTTATCAAAAATTCATCCATTATATCATATATTGTATTATATCTTTGTAATTTAAAATCATTATTATATAAAACCATATTTGTATTTGAAAATGTTTTAATTAATTTAAAATTTGATTGTATTTCAAAAGATAAATCACGTTTCTCTAATAGTTTTAATTTTTCAGTATATTCTTCTGTTAAGAATATTGTAAATTCTATATGAGAATCATCACCAAACTTAGTATCAAACATATTTTGAGTAAATTCTAAAATTTCTTTATCATATTTTGATTCCAACATATGTTTATAATCTTCTATCCAAATACTTGGTGGAATTTCTCTTATTTTCAATACTCCTTCTTCTAAATTGAGTTTAAAATCACCGATAACAATATATCTATTATATTCATCATCTATAATTGTTTTATTTCTACATCTAAAATTTCTCCAATATGGACGAATTTTTCCTAATATTGTTTTATTACACTCAATATCACTGATTATATAATCAATAACATCTATTGGATCATGAGATACAATTGTTGTTGAATATGCAGTTCCAATTCCTTGAATTTCATTAATTAATGCCATTGGAATTATTGGAAAATAAGTTATCGGTTCATATGAATGCCCTTCTATAACTTTATGTTTCAAAATACAATTATCTTCTTCTCTAAATATGTAATTTGTAATTGAATTAAGTTTTACAGAAATATATCTAGGTTGACTAGCACTTCCTTTTCCTTTATTACTAGTTCCAACTAATCTAGACCCAAATCCACCAATTCCTTCCAATAATGGAATATTATTGGATCCTATAAATGATTGTGCCATTCTTATTATTGCAGCATTAATTGAAGCATCACCATGATGATAACCACCATCTGATATAATTTTTCCACCAAGTGCATTAACTTTTATTCCAGCAATATTATTTATTTTCAATTTTCTAATAATATATAATATCAATCTTTGTGAAGGTTTTAATCCATCATTTATATGTGGAATTGATCTTATATTATCATCCATAACAAATTGAATATGTAATGTATTAATATATTCCATATACGTTATTTGAGTATTATTTATGATATTATCTATGTTTTGAATAGAAAATTGAGATAACCATTCTTTTCTTAATTTTACATCAGATCCACAACTAATATTAAAGTACTCTTTTCCGGATTTATCACTATCATTATAAACAACTCTGTTCATTTTTTGATTTTTTAAATATTCTGCAAATTCTCTTGTACTACTTGTACCTAAACCTTTGTAATATTTTACAATCATACTTTTTGTTATAGTATTCGTTTTTTTCCAACGATTATATTCTGCTTCAGTATAAAATCCTATATCAGGCTTACCTTTTTGGAGTATTTTCAAAATATATGTTCTTAAACTAGTTATAAATCCTTTATGTTTATAAACCAAATTCGGCCAATAATATTGAAAGAAATTAATAATTAGTGTTGTTATATGATAACCATCAACATCCGCATCAGTAATTATACATATAGAACCATAATTTAAACTATCTAATGATTTTTTAGTTTCATATGTTTCATTAATTTTTAATCCTAAAATTTGAATAATTGACAATAATCTACCATCTTTTGAAATAGTTCCACTTTTTGCTTTCATTACATTTGATGGTTTACCTTTTAAAGGATAAACACCATAATAATTTTTAACACTTGGTTTTAATTTCGATAATGAATTCGTTATTGTCGATTTAGCAGAATCGCCCTCAGTTAAAATTAATGTACACTTTTTTCGTGTAGCTTTAGAATTATTCATCTTTAAAATTTCTGCAGGATCATATTTATCTATAATTAAACGTTTATTTCTAGTTTGTTTTAATTTATTTTCAAATGGATTTTTTGTTCCAAACTTTTTATCAAAAACATTAATAATATGATCTTTTAAATTTAATTTTGCAAATATTTTATTTATATTTTTATCATTGAAATCCGGTAATGATTCAAATTCAGATATTTTAGTTGTTAATTTATCTTTTTGTTGATTTGCAAATGTTGGTTGAGAAACTGTAGCAGAAACAACGATTGATAAAATTTTTTGTATATCATTTTTTTTCAATCCTTTTTGTTCAGAATCTTTTTTTGACACATCATAATATTTGTTTGGTAATTTTTCAATTATTTTTTCAATTAATTTATTTCTAACATATTTCAATTGTGTAGATGTTTCACTACCAGTTTTCATACCATTAATAAATGCCATTGAAAATTTAACATGATTTCCAACTTTATTCAATGAAGATATAAATATTGCAATATCCCAATTTTTACATCTAATTTTTACTATTTTGGATGTTATATTTGGAATTAATGAAACATAATAATCTAAATTATCAATTTTGTTTGGATTTAATAAATTACCATTATAATAAATATTAACATCACTAAACAAAACTAAATCACAAACACGTTTTCGTATAATTGGTTCTATTTCATCAATAGTTCCATTATCAAATTTTTTTGTATCCGGATAATATACAATAGAAACTTGATCTTGTTTATTGACATTTGTTATAATTGGTTTACTTATTGTTGATAAATTATTTTTATATGTTTGTTTATAACATTTATTATCAGTTATAATCATCAATTCAAATTGCTTTGCATACATTACACTCAATTTTACACCCAAACCATTTCTACCACCAGTATAACGTTTTTTATCATCATCATAATTACTAGATGTTAAAAATTTAGTAAATATTAATTCTGGATACCAAATTCCATTTTCTTTTTTGATTGGTATTCCAATACCATTATTATGAACATTTATGCAGTCTGAATCAACATTAACAAATATTTTAGTTGTTTTATTCTTAAAATGTTGTGTTCTTAAAGCATGATCATTTGCATTAGAAATTAATTCATCAACAGTTTGTAATAACGCATCACTAAAACAAATATTTTCTTTAACAATTTGATTATTTTTAATAATAAAAACTTTATTTTCCAATCTATTTGTTGATCCTAAAAATGTATCTGCCCTGGATAAAGTAAATTCTTTAAGAGATTTTTGTTTTATAACAGGATATTTATTCATTTTTATATATATTTAAATATAAATCAACTTTATTTAAAGAAACTTTTTAGAAAGAAACTTTTTAGAAAAAAGTTTCAGCAAAAAAGTTAATACTGAAAATATTAAAAAAATAACTTTTTGCTGAAACTTTTTCCTAAAAAGTTTCTTTTTAAAAAGTTTCTAATGATTATTTTCGCAATAATGGAGTTTTTCTATATACACGATATTCTTCGTCTGTATTTGAGAAATCTTCTATATCTAAGATTAATCCATCAATAATCATCTTCTTTTGTTTATTTTTATCTAATTGACAAATATCAAAATCTAAAAATTGTTGAGTAGATATCATTGGTGGATAAATAATTGAAACATTCATTTTTTTCAATTGATTATTGTGTAAAAGTTTACCATATTCTTCTTTTGTTAATTGTCCACCATAATCTAACATACTTTCTCTACCTAATGCTAATTCTAATTTACCATGTAATCCACTTGAATTAAATAAATTTATTAAAAGATTATCACATTTTACAATATCATCTACATTTAACTTTACATTCCAGGTATATGCACAATTGAAAGAACAAAAATGACCTTTTGTGAAAAATGTTTTATTTTCTAATTTATATGGTAACCCAATACAATGATGTTCAATTCTTCGTGAACACCACCAACATTTGAATAAACATCTTTCGTGTTTTAATTTAATTGGTATTTGTTTTATTAAATCGTCTTCATATTTAATATTATTCAATATTTCTGGAGTAATATATTCAGTTTCAACGTTTTTATCAGTATTTAATATTTTTTCTATATTTGAAGATATATAAGATTCACTAATTAAATCTTTTACTGTGGCATTTATAATAATAATTGTTGACATTTTATTTTTTTTATTTTTTTCTTTTTTTAATATTATATATATCAAGATGGTAACCTCGACAAGAAAGAAATATAGTAATAATTACAAGAATAAAGGAGGTAATATGAAGAATAAATATACTAAACACAGAGGAGGTAAATTATATAATAGTAATAATATGTTATTTACAATTATTTCTATTATTATATTAACGATTGTTGGATTATTTTTATTTAAAAAATATATTTTTACCGAAAATTTGGAATTAACTGGAATAAATGCTACCGGTATTCCAAATAAAGCAGCGATGGCTCCACATACTACAGATTATGATACAAGATCAATGTCTCATGGTTCGGGAGCAGGATTTACTAAATTTAGGAAATATAGTAACCCAAATAAATGGATATTTGGAGATGATGGATCTGGTAAATTAATTTCTAAACAAGCTAGAGAAACTAATGAAAAATTTAGAAATTTGCAAATACCAACTATTCCTCCAGCAGCTATTAATCCAATGAAATTGTCAACTGGCAATAATTCAACTTTAATTGATCAAATGAGTCAAATACCTATATTTAAAGAAGAAAAATATAATGGTAATCATGAGCATGTAAAACGAGAAACTTCACACATTATATTTGATTCAATTGAGAAAAAATTAGATCAAGAACATGATAAATCTCATAAAAAAAGACATATTAAATCTATAAAAAAACCAATTTTAAAAACTAATAAATCTTTAAAAAAAAAATAATTTCAAAAACTAACAATAAATTAAAAAATATTACTTCTGATGAATTTATAAAAGAAAATTATAAATCTCAATTAGGTGGATTAGCTGTAACAAATTTTTTACCAGATTATAGTCAAACAAATCTAAATAAATCTTTTAAAGAAAGAATATCAGGAAAAAATACTTATAAAATGAATGGAGATTTTTTATCCGGTTCAAAAGATTTATTTTAATTGTTTAATAATTTATTTTTTTTCAATTATATATAAAATGAATATTAAATCTATAATGAATATTAAATCTATAATGAATATTAAATCTATAATTATAATTTTGATTATTCTGATTATTGCAATAATATTATTTAATTATATTACAAATGATTCAATTACTAAATATTTACTTAAATATGAAGGTATTGATATGAATTATGGTTATAGTGAATCTGAAAGATCTGAAAAAAAATATAAAGAATGTATAGAAAAAAGTGATGATGTAGTTTATCGATCATTTTGTCTTAGATATAAACCTACAGTTAAAGGTGAAACTTATGCTGGTTGTATTCTTAAAGCTAATAATGATTCAGGAAAAAAAATGAAGTGTCGTTCAAAATATAACAAAATGTGGAGTTGAAAAGATAATAATTAAAAGATATGATAATTTAATTATTTAATTATTTTTATTTTTCATATATAAAAAAATAAAATGATTAAGTTTAATGTTAAGTCTGGTGCTATTGTTGGTTCATTGATTGTAATGATAATTATAGTTTTGATTATTTTTATAATCAGTTACTTTATAATACATTTTTTGCTGAATCAACCATTTATTAATAAATATTTAGTTAAATTTGGATTTAAAGAAGGATTATCTTCTCGCGAAGATTATGAAAAATGTAAAGAAAAAGGAGGAAGTGACACAGCTTGCGGTTATACAAGTCATACACCATCCGATATTTAATATTTATTTTAAACATATACAATGTTGAAAAAATTAATTATCTTTATAATTATAATATTAATAGCTAATTTTTTAATAGATATCATATTTGGTAGTAATTATATTAATATATTTTTAAATAAAGTTGAAAATTTAAAATTATATAGTACTGTTGATGAATGTATGAAATTGTCTGGAAAAGATGAAAGTTATTGTAAAATGGCATCTATAAAAAATAAAAAACCAGTTAAATCTATTACATTGAAATAATCAATTTCTATTATTATACCATACAATTATTTCATTATATATTTTATCCGTTAATGATTTTTGAACTATATTATTATTAAATAATAATTTTACCATTTTATATTTTTTTTCTTCAAAAGCTTGACAAATTGCTTCGTTGTCAAATGCATTTGGAGGTATATGACCATTTTTAATTATCAATTTTAGCATTTTATAATCATTTCTATCAACAATTTCTCCAACTATTCCCAATTCATTACTCAACATATTAGGATAAGAATTTTTTAATAATATTTTAGTTAATTTTATATTTCCACTTTCAATTGCAGAAGCGATATAAATATTATTATATATATGTATATTTATAGCTTTAGATTTAATTAAAGTATACAATATGTTCCATTTTTTATGTAAACTACAAAAATCATACAATTCATATAAATTATTTTTATATAAATTTAATTGATATTTATTATTAATATTCTTTTTAAATAATTTAACATTGAAAATTAAATCTGTATAAATAATAAACATTTTATATATTTATAATAATAAATCAATTTATATAATAATGAAATTAATTGATAAACAAAAACTATATAGAAAAAAAATATTTAAACAAGAACAAAATATATATGATATTGAATGGAAAAAACTTAAAGCAAAAATAATAGAAAAAACTGATAATAATTTATATTCTTTAATATGGATTTTTCCAATATTTTGTTCACATTCATTAACCAATCAATGGAATGTGTATCGAGCTGTAATGTATACTTGTAAAAAATTGAAAAAAATCAAAAATATTAAATTAGAATACGAACAACCAAATATATTAAAAATAAATTGGTATCGTAAAAAAACAAAAAAAGAACATTCTGATGAATATTATATTAAAAAAGTTAAAAAAATAATTAAATAACAGTTATTCATCTATTTTCCATTTATGTAATTTTGATGCAAAAATATACATTACCATTGAAGTAATATATTCAATGACTAAACCAGATAATGGATTTTCAAATAATTTATCTATTAATGATGACTTTATTTCACTTATTCGTTCATTTCCATCCTTATCATATATTATTTTATGTTTATCGACTAATTTACTTAAAAACATATCATATCTTTCACTTTGATTATTAACTTGTGTAGACCATTTATTTAATACATGATCATTTCGTCTACCGGATAAAATATATGATGTTTTTTCACTTCCCCAACTAATAAACATTAAAATAATCTTAAAGAATTTTATTTTTGATTGCAATTTATAATCTTCTTCAACAAGTGTTAATTCCAATTGTAATTCATCAATAGAATTTTTTAATGAATATTTTTTATTTTTCTTATTAATACTCGCATATTTTCTTAATTTTAAAATTAAAAATTTTTTAACCATATTCTTTTTTTTCTTTTTTTCAAAACTAGTTGATTTTATACTTTTATTATCATCTTCATCCTCACTATCGTTATCGCTATCTGATTCAGTATCATATTTATTTATTATGTCATCTATTTTTGGATTTGATTCATCGTCTGATGAAAGTTCATGATTAAATCTTTTTTTATTTATATTAAAAGTTGGTTTTGATAAAATACTATCCAAATCATCGTCATCGTCATCGTCATCACTATCATTTTTTTCACCTTTAGTATATTTTTTTGATATATGTGGAGGTTTAAGTTTAAAATCTTTAAAACCTTGTTCTTCAGTATTAATTATTGGAGTATTTTTAACAATTTGTTTAATATCAGTTTCTTTTTTTGTTGGTAGTGTTGATGCTTCTAATTTATTTAATTCTTTATCAATATCAGGTTTTAATTTCTTTTCATTCAATATTCCCGCAATATTTGTTTTTTGCATTATTATATGTTTTAAAACTAAATTTATATTCAATGAACGCCAAAGCTAAATTAAGAGAATCACATAAATCATCTTTTTTTGATTTGTATTGATTTAAAAAATTCAATTCAGATGTATAATTTAATTCAGTTAATAATCGAATTGTTGATTTAACGCATTCTTTTTTTCTTTTTTGATAATTTTTCTTTCCTTTTTCAAAAATAACTTGTGGATATACTTTAAATTTTTGTTTTGCATTTATTGAATTAATATCAGTAATTCCATTAAAACAATAAAACATTGTTAATGCAGCTGTTACTGCTTCCATTCCACCTCTAATATTTGATTGAGATTCTATAATACATTTATCAACATCGATTAAACGCGTTTTATCTTGCATTAATTTTTCAAAAATTGTTTTACTGATTATAACAGAATTTGAAATATGTTTATCCATTATTTTAATATTTTCCCATCTTAATATTTTCCAATTATTTATATCATTTTCATCATATTTTATCTTACAATATGATAAATTTACAGTACCAACATCCCAAGATATCAATTTTTTCATAATATTATTTTTTCAATGAAACTTTTTTAAAAAGTTTGTATATAAAAAAATGAAATATAAATTTATAATAATAACAGCTTTCTCAAGTTTACAAAAAGGAATTGGTTTTGAAGGAAATATGCCGTGGAAAACAATGCATCGAGATATATGTTATTTTCAAAAAACTACAATGAATTATACGGTAGTTATGGGAAGAAAAACATATGAAAGCATTGGTCATATATTGGATAAAAGAAGAAACATTATTTTGAGTAATACATTAAAAAAGGTAGATGGTGCAGAAATATTTACATCTGTTAAAGATGTATGTGAAAATGTATCAGGAAATGTATTTATAATTGGTGGAGAGCAAATATATAAATTATTTTTACCAATTGTTGATATAATTTTATGTACAATAATTGAAGAAAAAACATTCGATAGATTTGATACATTTTTCCCATATTTTGATATGTATCATAAAATTACAGAAAGTAAAATTTATATTGAAAATAATAGAAAATATAAGTTCACAACATGGATTAAAAATATTGAAGAATATAAATTTATTCAATTTATAAAAAAAGTTATTGATACAAACAATATAAGAAAAAATAGAACAAATATTCCAACACTATCAATATTTGCTCCACAAAAATTAACGTTTTCATTACTTGATAATAATTTTCCATTATTAACAACCAAACGTGTATTTTATAGAGGAATAGTTGAAGAATTATTATGGTTTATATCTGGATCGACGGATGCTAAGTTATTGCAAAAGAAAAAGATTCATATTTGGGATCATAATAGTTCAAGAGAATATTTAGATTCTGTAGGATTAATAAACAATTCTGAAGGACAATTGGGTCCAATTTATGGAAAGCAGTGGAGAAATTTTGGAAATGTTAACGGCGTCGATCAATTGAAAAATGTTGTTCATTTATTAAAAACTGATCCGTATTCAAGACGAATAATTTTGAGTGCATGGAATCCAGAAGATCAATCAAAAATGGCACTTCCACCATGTCATATATTATCTCAATTTTATGTTTCTAATGATAAAAAATTATCTTGTCAATTATATCAACGATCTGTAGATTTAGCATGTGGAGCACCCTTTAATATTGCTTCATATGCATTATTAACAATAATATTGGCTTATGTATGTGATTTAATACCACATAAATTTATTTATTGTATGGGAGATGCACATATATATAAAAATCATATAGAATCATTTAAACAACAAGAAAAAAATAATCCATTGTGTTTTCCAAAATTATTTATTGAAAAAAAACAAACAAAAGATATAGATTCCTTTACATACAATAGTTTTATTTTGAAAAATTATAGAAATTATGGTAAAATAAAATATAAAATAAATTAAAGTTTAATAAATTCTTCTCTTATTTTTTCTGCCTCCTCTGGATTTAAATCATTATTAATATCATACATTTCTCTAATTTCTTCAGGTGTTTTTTCATCAATAGTTGTTGCAATGTAAGCACAACATAATTCTAATAAACTATTAATAGATAAATAATCAGCTGCTTCTACTATTTTACCAATGGTTAATGGATCGTATTTTCTTAAAAAATCACCATCGAATGTGCAAATTAAATTAAATATGTTTCCATATAATGGTCCTTCTATTGTTTCTGCCGGATCATCATAATGATATTCACAATAACTTATAATTGCTTTCATTATTTTTTTATCAACTGTAATAGATATAGGATCTTTATTGTCCTCAGTTTCTTCAATTATATCTTTCATTGTATCACTGAATAATATAATTTCTCTTTTTACTTCAATAATTTGATCATCAGAAGTTAATAATTTAATAATATTATCATCTGGTATTTCTTCTTTAATAATTTCACTTGATTTAATTTCATCAGTAGCATTTTCTATTTTATTGATTTTTTTTTCTTCACTATCATCAATAGAATTATCTAAAATCTCAAATACTTCATCTTTAGTTTCTTTTTTATTATCATCAATAAAATTATACACAAATATTACATCTTTAGTTTCTTCTATTTTATTTGGTTCTTTTTCAATTTTATCTGTAGATTCAGTTTTTCCTTCAATATTTTTATCCATTTTTATTTTGTATAATAAAAAATCAATTTTATTTTTATTATTATATATAATGGATATTTTTATGATAATAATTGTAACTATATTGATAATTTTAATATTCTTATTTTTCGGAATTAATAAAACAGATAGCAGAATTAAAAAAATAAATAAAAAAATGGATAAACAACATACTAAAATATTGAATGATATAGATATATTGAAAAAAGATGTTTTAGAACATTGGGAATATGAAAATAAATTACATGAAATTGGTCTTGAAAAAATGCCACCAAATCATAAAAATATTACAAAAGAATGGAATTCACATCAACGAGAACATAAAAACTTTGTTAAAAATATTTCTGAATTAAAAAATAAATTAATAACCCATATAAATGTAACAGACACTAAAGATTTTCATTGGACTAATTAAATTTAATCCTAATTTTGTTTAATTCATTATTATTCATATAATAATTGAAATATAATTCATTCAATTGATTAACAGATAATTTTCTATATTTCAGAATACATTCAACAATATCGTAATTTTCATTTAATATTGCATAATGTAATGAATTAATTGTAACTTGTATATTTTTACAAGTTAATAAAAATTTCACTATTTCGATATATCCATTCTTACATGCTATATCCATAGCAAAACTATTATCAAAATTCACGTCTTTGAATTTGTATTTAACCATAATCCATTTCATGAATACTATATTTCCAATTCCAGCAGTCAATTTAAACATTTTTTCTTTCATAAACGATAAATCTAAAATATTACTGAAATGATTAAATATATTTATATTTTTTTTGGATATACTTAATTTAATTGCTAGATAATTTCTGATAGAAAAATCTAATTTTCCTAATGTATTTAATGTTTTAATCATCTCTAAATTCCCATAAACACACGATGTAATTAATGCTTGACCATTATAAACATTTACATCAATATTTTCTTTAATCATTCCATTAACAACACCAATATTGTTCATGTATACATTATATACGAACATATCATTAATATTACCAGAATGACCTGGAAAATATTGATCAATCAAATGTGCCATTTTATAATTGTTCATTATATTAATTTTTCCAAAACCTATAGAATTAATAGAATTTTCCTTAACTCCATATTGTAATAAAAATTCTACAAATTTAATATTATCTTTTAATATTGATTTGACAAATAATTCATTATTTTTTGAAGAAAGCGCTTTTGTAAAAGTATATTTATTCAATTTAGTACTCATATATTTCAATATATCAAATGCGTCATGATCAATTGTATTTCTTATTAATTGATAATAATTATAATATTTTAATTTTTCATCTTTTCTAAGTTGTTTATTTAATTCATCAATATCATTTGAATCTAAAATAGATCTAATTAAATTGTTATAATATCCATTCTTCATCATACAATTTGTTTTTTTATAAAACCAAATCAATTTTTATTGTAAGTAAAAATGGATGTATATATTATAGAAAATGGTCAAGATTTTTCATCATATTTTCCAAAATTAAAACAATCTGCAAAAAATAACAATAATTATATAATAGGTTTAGATATTGAAATGTGTATAAAATCTTCTGATTGTTCTGGTTATTGGTGTTTAAATCCAGTAAGTCCGTTACCATGTTTAATACAATTATCAACATCAACAGTTTGTTTACTAATTAGATTAACAAAATTTAATAAATATTTACCATCGATATTGATAAAATTATTAACCTCAGATGGTTGGATAAAATTCGGTGTAGGTATTGAACATGATTTAAAAATATTATCAATTAATTATAATCTAGGTCATTGTGGTGGAGGAATTGAATTAAAAAATCTAGCAAATCTTGCTGGTATTAAAACACCAAATTTATCATATTTATATTCTTTATTTTATCCATCATTAAATATTCCAACAAAAACATTATCAAATTGGTATGCAACTAATTTGACTGAATTTCAATTAAAATATGCAACATATGATGCATATATGTCATATAAATTGGGTATATCATTTACTAATCCAATGATAAACTTATTAAAAACTAAACAAAAAGATAATGTTACATTAATATTTCATAATAACAATTATAATAATGATAATGATGAAGATGATGAAAATGATGATAATATTAAAAATAATGAAATTATTGAAATAAATAATAATAATACCAATAATTTATTTATAGATTATGAAAATATCACTAATTTAAATAATAAAAATAATATAAATAATAATTATATTGGTAGATTAAATGAAATATCCCAAAGACTTTCGATAAATCCTCCACAATTTGTTAAATTAAATAATAGTATTATTCTAAAATGGAACAATAAATCTATAATTGAAAAAAATTTAAGTACGGATATTAAACTAATGATTATTAAACAAAAATTAGCAAAACAATTATACAATGATCATAATTTATAATATTTTTGTATATAATTATAAATCTTATCATCATCATCTTTAGATGCAAATTCATTTAAAAATACCTGATTTATAATCGGACAATAATCAGAATTATTAAATATTTCATAATTTAATAATTCTGATATATTCATAGAAACTATATTAAGTAATCTAACAAAATCATCAATCAAATCAACAACATGCATATTATTTGGAATATTTTTAATTAATAATTTAAATATTTTATAATGTTTATTTTTAATAACCAACATAATTGATCTAGTACAAAATATATTTTTTACATCTTCTTCTATTGTATTTTTTGATAGAATATATTTTATAACTTTATATTCACCATAATTTGATGCTAATAAAAATGTTTCATAATAATCATCTATTAATGACATATTGTATAATTTATTATAAGACTTTCTTAATTTTGAATTAATAATAACATTTATTAATAAATCATTGTATAATATAAACATTTTATAATTTAAAAAATAAAATCAATTTTTATTAAAATATAAATTGAATAATTGTATATAATTAAATAATTAAAATAATGTTAACTGTAAATGAATATTATAAACAAAAAATAATACCAATATTTGAATATGATATTGAAACAACAATTACACATACATTATCAAGTATTAAATATCAATTTATATGTCATAAAACCAAATATCCACATAGATTATTATATTTTATAACATTTAACAATTATACACTTCAATGGTTTATCGATAACATCTTACAACAAAAATTTTGCAATACTTTGCAAGATTCAGTAGAATGGGATTTACCGAAAAAATTAATATTAAATAAACACAATATGTTTCCGATATTTAGTATTACAAAAGATCATATAAGTTTTTCTAAACAAATCTGTACAATTGAAAATATTGAAAAAAATAAATACAAAATTAGTTCAACACAATCAAATAAATTTAGTATTATGCAATTTGAAGTTATGGATTTTAAATTATACTTCAATGTAACTTTTTAGGAAAAAGTTACGGCAAAAAGTAACTTTTTAGGAAAAAGTTGATGTAAAGAAAGTATTATTGTAAAAATTTAAAAAATAAATAATATTTATTTTATTTTTATTTAATAATTTATCTTATATTCATCAAAAATCAGCAATCCAATCAATTGTATCATCAAATTCGACAACTTTCCAATTATCAATCGAAATCTTAGATTTAACACTTTTACCAATTATATATTGTGAATGTGTTTTATTATCAATTTCGACAACTTTCCAATCATCAATCGTAATATCACATTTATAACTTTTATTAATATTAATATCATTAATAATTGGTTCGAGTAAATGATTATCTTTGTTATTTTCAGATTTGTTAAAAAGGTTTTTTATTGCATTAATTACTCTCATATTTTCGGTAATTATATAGTTTTAATAATATGATAATAAAAATCAATTTATATTGTTAGTAAAAATTTAAAAAATAAATAATATTTATTTTATTTTTATTTAACAATTTATCATATATTCGATAAATTTATCAACTATCTCATCCAGATCTTGAATTACATCATCATATTCGACAACTTCCCAATCATAATTCGAATTATCACATTTATAACTATTAATAGTAATATTATTAATATCATCAATTGGTTCGAGTAAATGATTATCTTTGTTATTTCCATAGTCAAAAAACAAGTTTATTATTACATTAATTACGCTCATATTATCGGTAATTATATAATTTTAATAATATGATAATAAAAATCAATTTATATTGTTAGTAAAAATTTAAAAAATATTTTACATTGTATTTAATTCATATTTGTTTTATTTTTAAAGTCAACCTATCTCCATCGTCAGATATCATCCTAATTATACGATACCCATCCAAATTTATTATATGCTTGTAATAAATCTTCATTTCTCTTAATTTCATCATCTTTATTCATTTTTTTATATTCGATTTCATCAACCGCATTACAACACAACAATAGTAAATCTTCATAATCATTTAATTTTTTACATAATGTTAGATAAATTCCCCAATTATGAAATGCTACATCTAGTCTAATACACCATTTGTTATTGTATTTATGAATCCATCTACTATGCTTAGTAGTTAAATCTTCATATTGTTTTTTGGTAATCACTCTCATATTTTCGGTAATTATATAATTTTAATAATATGATAATAAAAATAAATTTATATTGTTAGTAAAAATTTAAAAAAATAAATAATATTTATTTTATTTTTATTTAATAATAATACTTTCTTTAAAATAACTTTTTGTTGAAACTTTTTAGGAAAAAGTTTCTCATATAATTTCTACCAAAATCAAATCATCATAATTATAATCATAATCATTTTCCAAAATATTTTTTACTATTTCTGGAGAATATCTATTAATTTGAATCAGAAACTTTGTATCCATTACTAAGCACCAATTTTGTTTATATTTATCCATTGTTTGTTTTCTTGTATTAAGAATTGTTTGAAGTGTTATTTTATTTTTAACTTTTTTACATGTTTGTAATAAATTTTCATCTTTTTCATATTCAACATAATAATCTACCAAATCCATAATTTCCCAATCATCAATTGGTTCGAGTATACATTTTAATAATGTATTATTATCTTTAGATTTTTTAAAAAGGTTTTTTATTGCATTAATCACTCTCATATTTTCGGTAATTATATAGTTTTGATAATATGATAATAAAAATCAATTTATATTGTTAGTAAAAATGAAAAAAATATTTTACATTGTATCTAATTCATATTTGTTTAATTCTTTACATATTGTCATATATACAAGCATATCATGAAATGCTACATCCATTCTTAAGCACCATTTATTGTTACATTTATGAATTTTTTTATTATATTCACTAATTAAAGCTTTATATTGTATTTTGTTTAATGAACTTTTTTTAACTGGGTTAACAATAGTACATTCTTCAGTATCGTTATCGATTTGTTCAATCACTCTCATATTTTCGGTAATTATATAGTTTTGATAATTTAATAATAAAAATCAATTTATATTGTTAATAAAAAGAAAAGACTTAAATATAACGTGAATTATATTTAAGTCTTTTCTTTTTTGGGTTCGGCCATTAAATTTATAATATAAAATCAATTTATATTGTTAGCAAAAAATAAAATATTTATTATTTAAATATAATTCCAATATTGATATTTTTTATCATATTTATTCAAAATATCACACACAGTTTCATATAATTTTTTATTATATTTTGTTATGTTCACCCGTGTACACCAACCGTTCTTATTTCTATAAATTTCATTTTTATTTTTTTCAATAATAGTTTTATATTCTGATAACTTTAAAAATTTTTTATTATCAATATTAATTATTTTCATATTTTTCATTAATTATATGTCTAATAATTTACTAATATTAAAATCAATTTTAATTTTGAATAAAAAAATAAAAAATATAAAAATCAATATATGGTTTTGAAAAATTTTATACTTTTACTAACGTAAATATGATTATTAACATCCAGTTTTTTAACTCTAATATCATTTAATAATATTTCAACTATTTCTGTATAACCATAATGGAATGCATATTTGACTAATTTATTATTAAAACTACTAGGATCTACTTTATCATATTTTAATAATATTTTAACTATTTCAGTTTTACCATTAGTCAAAGATAAATACATATCATCATAATAATCAATAAAAGGTATATATTCTGTTTCAATTAATAATTTAACTATTTGTAAATTATCATGTTTTATTGAATAATTGAATAAATAAGACAAATTTAATTCTTTTTTATATTTTGGTTTTTGTAAAAACAATTTTATAATTTCTATAGAGTTTTTATTACATAAACCAATTGTATATAAAGATATATTTTGTACATCAATGTAATTTTTTGATAATGATAATAATAATTTAAATATTTTTATGTTACCTCTTCCAGCAGAATATCTCATCATTAATGGTATTTTATCTATAAATTTTATTTTTTTATTTTTAAGAGGTACATAATCTGATTTCCATGTTAATAATTCTTCTAATATATCTGTTAAATCAATATTCATATCACATATTTCAATAATTAAATCTTTATTCAATGTTGGATCAAATCTTCCATCACGTAATAATAATAATGCAATATTAAAATCACAAGTTGAATGTATTAAACAATCAAATATATTCCTATCATATTTACTTGTATATTCAAATTTATAATTTAATAACATTTTTATTAAATTTGGTGAATCGCACAAAACAGATTTATAAATAGTATATTTATAATTTAAGTGATGATTACATTTAATATATGTCTTCATTAAGTTTATATTATCAAAATTTATTATATAATAAAATATATCATATTTATTTAATATATTAAAATAACTATTTTTAATTATTAATGTCAATATAGTATCAGATATATTTGTTGAATCATTACAAAGTATTCTTTTTAAAGAATGAATATTTTGTATTAAATAAGTACATTTTATGTATTCGTTATATTTTATATGGATATTTGAGATTAAATCGGGATATATTTTAAACATAATTTTATATACCTTAATTAATTAATCAATTTTATTTTGAAAAAAATAAAAAAGTATGTATACCTTATAAAATAGTCAATTCATATCAGACATAAAAGAATCCCAATCTTTATTCATTTTTCTTACTAATTTGAGAAAATCACATTTTGACATTGTTCCCCGGTTGTATTTTTCTATAAATATTCTTGCATATTTTTTCATATTGTTTCTTTTTTCTTCAATTTTTCTAACTTTATTCAATTTTTCTACTTGAACTACCATTTTATTTGTTCTATAATCAGATTCAGAAATAGTTGAGTTAGTTTCATGTAATTCTTTGCTTCCAGATATAAAAGTTATCATTGTGTTATGGTTTTAATATTTAGTAATAAAAAATCAATTTATATTTTAAAAAAATAATTGAAAATATTATTTTAATATTTTCAATTTTTTTATAATGATTTTTCAATTATTCCAACATCCAAGATCGTAAGAAGGCAAGCAGCAAAGCTGCGCAGCGGTCTTACAATTAAGCATTATAAAGTTGGGTCAAGAATCCAGCTTCAATATAAATGTAATTGTAATTTCTAGCAAATACAAACAATTCACCATTTACATTACCAATACCATTACCTCCAGCAGTATTAAATGTCAAATTCAAATTATTGTTTTCTGATCTTGAAAGATTTGCAGCACCAGATGCATCTGAATTCTCTGGTTGCAATGCAAATGAATACATCCAAATACCTTTTGATGTAGGAATCGTAGTATGATGTTTATAAGGAACATAACGTGTGAAATATAGTTCATCTCTTGCATCAAGTCTATCTTGAGCATTAATTCTCAATCTAGCTTGAGTCATTGATCTATCTGGTAGATTTGTTGCGTTTCCGGCAAATCTATCCCACCAATCAAAACGTCTAACATTAGCTGCAGTTGCTCCATCTTCACGAACACCCCACATTAGGTGCAATACTGGCATAACATAAGGAATCTTGTAATTATAAGTAGAATCTGATACAGCTGTAGATCCATCATGTTGAACTTGTGTAATAACATAGAATGATGCTTCTTGAGCCAATCTATTTCTAGCAAAATCATCAAGGAACACATAATCAATATATAGTTTTACTTCAACTAGAGATGGAGTAGTTGCCAACGCACCTCCGCTTACAATATAACAAGATGCAACTGCTCTAAAGTATACTCTAATTCTCAATGTGGAATAAAGTAGGATTCCAATAGGAATTGCTTGAGTATAATCATCACACCACCAAAATTGGAATGGTACAAGGAATTTAGTTTCTGCTTTGGTTGCAGCGAGGGATTGGAGAGCATCTCCTGGTACTTGATTAGGATTTACATTAGAACCATCAGTAAAAGTTGTACAAAGATTGATTTCACCAATCAAATCATTGTAACCAGCTCTTTTACTTGCTGGAACTGTCAATCTAGACCACATATCCATATATTCAGCATATTGTGTATCTAGAGTCTGTGCTTGTGCTTTAAATTCAGCTTTAGTCATGCAATAAAATCCAATTGAATGCATCCATGCAACTGTATTCAATGCTGGTGCAGTTAGTGCTGGCAAAGTAACTTCCATTGCAGCACCCGCAATAAGTTCAGAATTTGCTGGTATAGTAAAATCTACTGTTCTACCGAAATTTGCTGTACCATTACCAGTAATTTCCATACTTTCAATAGCAAAGTTTTCATATGTTACATGAGAAGATTCAAAGAATGAATGATCTGCTTTATAATGTAAATATTTATCTTGTACTCCAACGAGAGTCAATTGAGAACCACCACCTGTCATAATTTATTTTTATTATTTGACTGTATATATTAATTGAAAAAAAATAAAAAAAAATAAAAATAAAATAAAAATAAAATATTATAAATTATTTTATTTTTTTTATATTAACAATATTTTTATTTTTTTTAATTCTTTTATTTAAATTTTCAAATAATAAATCCATAATGCTAATATGCTTTTTATTTATATGTATATATTTCATATTTTTACAATATATATTATATAAAAAAAAATAAATTATAATTTTTAATAAAATAAAATTATATATAATAAATATATTAATAAAAATATAATGAAAAATAAATCAATTATTCAAGTAAAAAAGGATAATTTATTTAAAAAAAATACTAATATAAAAATTATTATACCAAAAATACATTATAATAGATATAAAATATCAATTAATAAAAAAATACAAGAATTATTAAAATATATTGAAAAATATAAAGAAATACCATATAAACATGATGAATTTTCTGATTACAGTTATATGGGTATATTTTGGAGAATGTGTAAATATAGAAATAGATTTAAAAATGATAAATATAAAATTTTATTAAAAAATAAAATATTATATGATGATTATTGTAAATATTTATTAAATAAACAATTACATTCATACTTTTAAGAAAGTCTGGATACTATATATTCCATAAATTCATAAAAATCTTCATTTTTTTCATGTCCATTATAATAATATAATAAACTTTTACCACTTTGTAAATATTTAATCATATCTTTATGTTTTTCAATTTTATCAGATTTATTCAATATATATGATAAAATACAAGTTTGATTATATCCTTTTACTAATTTCTCATCTATATTTTTATCAGATTTTAATGCAAATATTATTTTAGTTTTTAATTCTTTTATTTTTTCATCAAGATTTGATAAATTAAACTTTGATGTTAATAAAAAGTTATCATAAGTTATACAATATTTATGTAATTTGGCTGAATCCATATTTTATATAAAAAATAAATAATTATCTTTAATAATATTTTAATTCCAATAACATTTCCAACACACAGGATTATATAATTCATCACCACCTATTTCAATAAGTTTATCGTTTTCTATCTTTTTCTTAGTATAAGATGCTTCGCTTTTACATTTTACACATATTGCATGTCTAAAAATAACAGATGTAGCTAATGAATACAATTTGTTCATTATTGGAAATGAATTCATGTTACTGTCACTTGAAAGTCCAGTTGCATAAATAGTTTTGCCTTCATTTAATAAAAGTTGTATAATTTTATCTATATTTTCAAAAAATTGTATTTCATCAATACCTATTAAATTATAATTTTCTGATTTTTTCAATATTTCTTTAGTATCACTTATTATAACACATTTTTTATTCAATCCAGAATGAGTTGTAATTTCACTCTTAATTGAATATCTTTTATCAAAATTAATTTTGAAAATAATATATTTGTTATCTTTAAATTTATATTTAGATTTTTCTAAATCAGAAATTAAATTAGTTGTTTTTTGTGAAAACATAGGTCCGACACTTAATATGAATTGAGACATTGTTTCTTATATAATATATTAATCAATTTTATTTTAATATGTATATATAGAATAATATGAATTGTATGAAAAATAAATTATGGTTAGATGACCCAGAAATATTAATAGATTCTGATAAATTATTTGATATATTTCCTATAATTTTTTGGAAAAAAGGTAAAAATGTTTGTAAAGTAGATTTAATGAACTCAATTATGAGATCAATTATATATTTAGTGATTGCTCTTATTATTTTTTGGGATAATAAATTAATTAAAACATTAATAATGATAAGTTTATTTTCTTTAGTATTAATGGAAATTATTTATATAACTAAACATTATGCCAAAAATAATAAAAAATATTTTAAAGATATTTACAATGTGTCAAAAGAAAATATGACATCATATAATCCTGAACGATTTGAATCATCGAATAGCATTAGAAATCATATATATGATCAAAATGTTGTCAAATGGACTGATGATCAAAACAAATATAGAGAAAGATACGATAATGAAATGAAATTGTCTGATAGAGTTGAAAATATAATTAAAAGTAAAACACATAGATTACGAGACCGTAAAAAAATAAAATTAACAAATGTGAATGTTAGATCAAAAAATACAACAAATATGTTAAATTCCATTAATGATTGGAATAATGATCCAACTCAATATCTTGATAGAGAGGAAAAATATTTTCATGATAATTATTCAAGAAATAGATTACGTGTTGCAATTGGAGAAAATAATAAAACTATTGATGGTTACGCCTATGGCGCTCCACAAGAAACAGCTATTTATAATCGAATTCCACAAAAAACCTATATGGATGCAATGGGTTATTATGATCATCATCCACGACAAGTTTAAAAACTAATGATGATAATGTTTATATGCAAATACTCCTAATATAATTAAAATTATAAAAATTAATATTTTTTTCAATAAATTATAAAAGAAATCTTTTATTTTTTTCTTTGGATTTTCAATTAATTCTTTTTCTAATTTCTCCAATCCTGGTTCAATATAATCCACCCATAATTTTTTCACTTCTTTACCAACAAATACATCAATTTCTTTTAATTTATTTTTAACATCAACATAAGCTTCATTAAATAATTTTTCCATAGATGAAACAGTTTTATTAAATAAATTTTTCAAAATAGAAATATCATTTGTTATATCAGTTTTTATTACATTGATTTCATTTGTTATGCTAGTTTTAATAACATTTACTACTCCTATAAATTTAGTAGTTAAATTTGTAACAGTTGATTCAACAATTTTTACAATACCTTTTTCAATTGATTGAATTCTATTAATGATAACTTTTGATTCATTAGCAATAGCAGATTCCACATTCTTTATTATTGGAGAAATTGTCTTAAATACAGCTTGTTCTATTTTCGATATTAAATTAGGTATTTTTTGTAAAATTAATTTTTCAAAACTATTTGAAAAATTCACAAATTCTGTTACGATTTTCTTAAATATACTATTTTCAAGATCTGATAATGTATTTTTAATTTTACTTAGAATAGTTGCAATATTAGTACTTATTAAACTAGATACTTTACTTATTATTACAGAAATCTGTGAATCAACATGAGATTTAATACCTTTTTCTAGATTAACAATCTTACCTCCTATTGAATCAGTAATTCCAGCAACCGAATTTTCTAGATTACCAATCTTACCTCCTATTGAATTAGTAATTCCAGCAATCTTACCTCCTACTGAATCAGTAATTCCAGCAACCGAATTTTCTAGATTACCAATCTTACCTCCTATTGAATTAGTAATTCCAGCAATCTTACCTCCTACTGAATCAGTAATTCCAGCAACAGAATTTTCTAATTTTTGTTCAAACGATATAAATTTTTTAGGAATATTACTAACATTTGTTGAAATACTTTTGATTTCATTTTTTAATTGAGTTAACTCATTACTTAATTTAACAATATCTTTTGTTATATTTTTTTCAATATCAGTTATATCAGTTTTTACTACATTAATTTCACTTGTTATGCCATTTTTAACATTATTTATTAAATTTGTAATCGGCCTCGTTATATCATCTACAATACCCATTGTTATATATATTATATTTTAATAAAAATTAAATTATATTTTTATTTATACAATGGTTAAATGTTTATACATTCATAATGCAAATTATCATAAAGTTATAGATATTGATAAAAATATATTGCCAGATAAACAATTGATTAAAGATGCATTGTTTCCATTACCATTTCATATGAATATTTTCAATTGTAAAGATAAATTGTCAGGATTATTTGAAACTAATCAATTGCAAATATCTTTTGTTTGGCACGGTAGTATGAGAAAAAAATATCAAAAACAATTAGTTTTTATATTTCCAAGACCCGTTAATTGGACACAAAAAGATTTCTTAGTACTTTTTAAGCAATATGGTGGAAATTCAGTTAAAAATGGATCATTTAATAAAATGGGAACATTTATAAATAAAGCCCATAAAATATTAGGACCAATGTTGATATTTTTGACAACAAGAGATATGGTTAAATCTGATTATAATATGCTTGTAAATGATGCAAATGATAAAAGAAAATTCAATGAAAGAATAAATGCTAACAATTCTTCTATTGATAGAAATAAATTCAAAAATGATAGAGAAGCCAGAAAGAAAATGGCGCATGGAGCATTTAAAGCATTGAAAAAATTTAAATATATGCCATTAGAAACATTATATTTAATATTTTTACCTCAATTATTGGAATTTTATGTTCATGAAGGAAAAGAATACTTTAATAGTTTTCCATGTTATAGTTTTTCATATGAACCTGGATATATATTGCAATTTATATTAACTTTATATTCAAATAATAATCAATCATCAGATTGTTTATGGAAATCTAATGAAAATAAAATAACAAATGATTATAAACCAGGTGAATGGAATGTAATAAATAAACATATGTTATGTCAAGCAGAAAAATATAAATTTAAATATAGACCGTATTTTTCTTAATTAATTCTCTTATTAAATTTCCATTATCAATTGATCCATAAAAATAATTATTATCATCATCATCTAATTCAATTATATTAAATTCATTATTATATTTAATACTATTGATAATTTTACTATTATCAGCTTTTATTTTATCAATTTTATTTGAAAATATATATTGAGAAATAATAACCACTTTTAATTTACTATTTATAAAATAACTTAATGAATCGTCTAATGAAATTATATTATCTGATTTAAAGAAAGTTATACCATAAATATCATTCTTTTTTTTCAATTTATAAGTATTATCATAAATAATAACACTTGCCAATGGTTCAAATAAATTATATAATAAATTATATAATCTTTCAGAATAAGCTACTATAAATAATTTGTTTGATTTAAAATTATATATTGTCTCAAATATTGATAAAAAATATTTATAGTTATCAGATTTAAATATTTTTTTCAACATTATAATAGATTTATCATTATAAATATCTTGATTATATTTATATTTCATTTTTTCAAAAATATAATCAGTATAAACTAATTTTCTATATTTTTTATTTTCAATATCATAACAAATATTATTATTATAAAATGTTATTAATTTTTTATTAGATTGTTTTAAATTAAGTATATTTTCATCTTTTATTTTACTTCCATGAAATAAAAACCAACAACCTTCTGATTCTTTATAAATATATTTTATATTATTTAATATACCAATCATATTGTTATTTATTTATATACTAATCAATTTTATTATGATTATACTTGAACTTCAATCAGATGGATGGTTATGGTTATCAAATGGGCAATTTAATAAATTAGAAACTCATGATAGAAAATCTTTGATGTTTGTATCTAAATATGTTGAAAATAAAAAATATGCAAAAAAAGGTAAATCATTTTCAGTTTGTAAAAAAACTAAAAAATATATAGGAATTCCACGAAATAAAGCTATTACAATTTTTAATAATAAAGAAATAAATATAAAAAATATAACATTAGGAACAGATGTAAAATTAGATATATTGAATATTAAATTAAGAGATTATCAACAATCGGCTGTTGAAAATGTAAAAAATTCATATTTAAATGGAAAATTAGGAGGTATATTAAAAATGGCTTGCGGATCTGGTAAAACATTAACATCTTTATGTTGTGCTTCTATGATTGGAAAAAAGACATTAATTGTTGTAAATTCTGGAGCAGCTATTATACAATGGAATAATGTTATTAAATCATTATTTAATAATAAAATAGGGATTTTAATAAGTAGAATGTCAATTGAAACTGCAAAAGAATTAATATCAAATAATGATATAATTTTAACAATGCATCACGCACTACATAAAGGTAAATTTAAAAGTATAGTATTTAATGAGATTGGATTTGTTATAATTGATGAAATACATTTATATATGACTAAAACATGGATAAAAATGTTTTATTTTATAAGTAGGCGTTATATTTTAGGTTTAACTGCAACAATTACACGTCCAGATAAATTAGATTATTTAATTCAATGGTTCGTTGGAGATATAGTTTATAGAAAAGATACTTGTTATAATGGAAAATTACCAAAAGTTATTATGATAAACTATACTGGAAATAAAGAAATAACAAAAATAGTTAAAACAAAAAAATATGATATAGCATATTCACAAATGATAACAAATACTTGTAAAGATAAATATAGAAATCAAATTATTACCTCAAATATTGAAAAAATATACAATGATAAAAAATCACAAACTATATTGGTAATGGCACAAAGAATACAACAACTTTGGTATTTATATAATTTATTCAAAGAAAAGAAATATGATGTTGGGATAATTTTAGGTATTAGTTCACAAACTAAAGAAATAAAAAACATAGTTGAAGCTTCATATGATAAAAAGTTAATATTTTGTTCTTTATTAATGGGAAAACAAGGACTTGATATTGAAACAACAAATAGAATGATTTTAATTAATTCTTTCAAAACAAAAGATCATGGAAAACATTCTGAATCATTGGAACAATTAACTGGAAGAATATTACGTAGAAAATGGGAAATATCACCTGAAATATGGATAATCAACGACATGACGACATTTTTTATAAATCATTATCAATTACGTTTAGAATATTATTTAGAATGTGGTTATAAAATAGAACATAGAAATTATGATGAAAAAGGTAATTATATTAAAAAATAATTTTTGTATTTTGTTATAAAATTGATTTTATATAATGATATATCAAATATTAAATGTTTATAAATTTAGATTTTATATCAATTATTAGTGTCATATTTGTTCTTATATTTACTATTATCATGTATAAAAAAATAACATTAAAATATAAAAGTAATATTCCCGTTCCTGATGTAAGAATCTATGGCGGATCAATTGGTGTAGGTAAATCTTATATTATTGAAAAACATGCTAAACAATTGAGAGAAATAGGAGTTAAAGTATATGTTTGGAGAGAAAGAGTTTATTTGTTTAATTTACAACAATTTTATGATCAAATTCCAGGATCAGCATTTACTTTACAAAGTATATCGTGGAATGATAAACAACAAATTGCTGAAAATATAATGGAAATTTTCAAAAATGAACCAACTGCCGTACATTTGATTGAACGAGGAATCCAAGATTGTTGCAAAGTATTTGGTGAAACATTATATACAACAAAATGGCCAGAAAAGAAATTTGTTTGTGATAATGAAAATGATTTAGAATCTGGTAAATGGATATTAACTGGAAAAGAAGTTTTAGCAATTTCTACTGCAGAAAAATTAATATTAACAAAGAATTTTATAAATGCTTATAAAAATTCTCCAATATGGGGTAACTGTACATACATTTTTGTAAATACTAGTTCAAAGAAATCTAAACAAAGAATAACTAACAGAGGACGAGAATCTGAGAAAAATATATCAGAAGATTATTTAGATGTATTAATAAATAAATATAACAAACTTAAAATCTGGTTAGAAGGCTTTAAATCTGTTAAAATTATAACATTAGATAATAATCAAGATTATTAATTTTATATTAAAACTTATTTTTTTTTATTAAAATTGATTTAAGTTTTAATATATTATAAACATAATCATATGCAAAATTCTTTAATTCTTGCATCTAATATCATAAATAAGTGTACAATTCCATACAACGATGAAGAAAAAAAGGCTCAAGCGAATTATAGAAGATTACCAACTTTAAAGAGATATGGATGTAATTTTAATTTAGATACAGAATCTGAATTTGAATTTCTCAAACATTGGGGCAATTGTGTTATTGAGAAAAAACAACAATCATGGATACAATTATCTGAAGAATTTGGCCCATTTAGGATTGATATAGATATTAAAAAGGATATTGAATATTACAATAATGATATAAGACCAGCATTTTTCAATAAATCGCTATGTAAAGAATTTTGTACAATATTACATGACATTTTATATAAACTATATGATGATAATGTATTAAATAGTATAGATTTTGATCCTAATATTATTATTATGTTAAAAGATAAACCAAAACTTATCAATAATGGAAAAATAGTAAAAGATGGTATGCATATTATGCTTCCTGGTATAATTGTTGATTGTGATACTCATATGTATATAAGAGAATTATTATTGGACAATTTGACTGATATGGATTTTTTTAATGATCAAAATTTAGAAGATGTTGTTGATAAGAATATGTATAGGAAAAAATCTCCATGGACATTATATGGTTGTTCTAAATCTAGTAAAATGTGTGGAGTTGATCCACCATATTTAATTAGATATGTATATGATTTAAATAATGTAAAACTTATTGAAAATAACATATCAATAGTTCCAAATATTAAAAATAATGAAATTCCTCAATATTTAAGTATTCATGGAAAATATGATAGAACACAAATAAATAAGGATATATTGAATAAAATTAATAATAAAATAAATAAAAAACCGGCAATTAGTATTAATAAAACTGTTATAAATGGACCATTAATTTTATTAATGTTAGATTTGATTGATAATATAAATATACAAAAAAGACAACCATATGGTGGCTCAGCTAATTCATCTGGGTTTAGAGATCTTGTTTTGTGTTGTTTATCAATATCAAAATCTCATGTTTCAATTATTAATAAATTGAAAGAAAGATTTAAAAATAAACCAAATATTGATAATAGAATTGATAGTTTTGTAAAAACAATTAGAGATTCTTTCAATTGGAAATGTGAAAGATTGATAAATTGGTCAGCTGAAGATGATTTAAAAAATCATAAGAAAATTATGAATAAACATATGGCATATGAAATATATTTATCAATAAAACATAATGAATTATGGCAATCTGAATATAAATATGCTAGTTATTTACAAAAAATAACTGGAGATAATTTTAGATCACAATTTGATAAAACTGGAAAATGTACTTTATATGAATTTAAAGATCATATTTGGAATAGATGTAATGGTGATTCAACTATTAAACAAAAAATTTATAATGAATTATCAGAATTATACACAGAAGTATTACATTTGATTACATCAGAAAAAATGAATACAGATAATGCAATAAATGATAAATTGAAGAATACTTTTAGTGATAAAAATATAAATAATAAATCATTGAAATATGCATATAAAAAAATTGAAAATGAAGCTAATGAAAGTAATAAAAATAATATTTATACAATAAATTTATTGAGAAATGTTATTAATAAAAATTTCAGAAGTAATTCTGGTTCAAATGCAATAACTAAAACATTTAAGGAAAATATTGATTATCCAATGTTTAGTCAGAAATTAGATTTAGATATTAATTTATTAGCATTTAATGATGGTATTTTGGAATTAACACATCCATTTAGGTTTAGACCTGGGCGAAAAGATGACATGTTATCTCAGAAAATTTCATATAATTATCCAAAACCTTGGGAAAAGGTTAAAGATACTGAACCGGCTAAAAGTATGGTTAAAATATTGAAAGATATACATGGTGAAAATTATACATGGAAAATGTTGACCTCTGCAAGTTTTTTACCTGGAAATAGGACTAGTTCACTAGTTTATATAGATTACGGTTTAGGTGGAAATGGAAAAAGTGTATTTTATACACTTATGAAATTAGCTCTTGATGTTTATTTTGGTATAGTTGATGCAGAATATTTTGTTGGAAAAACTAAACAATCAGGTCAAGCAACTCCTGAAATTATGCAAGTGAGAAAATGTAGACTTCTTTTAATTAATGAAGCACCTAAACATTCTAGATTCAATATGAAAACCGTTAAAACAACATCAGGAAATGAATTGATGGGTGGCAGAGATTTATATGAACCATTTGTATATTTTGTTCCAATGTGGAGAATAATATTTCAAGTTAATTCAATTCCTGGTTTAAATGAATTTACTCATTCATCAGAAAGACGTTTTATTGTTAATAAATATTTGAAAACATTTAAAGAAAATCCAAATCCTGAATTAGATGAAATACAATTAGATTGTGATATTTTATCAGATATACAATCATGGGGACCTTTAATGATGAGTTTATTAATGTATTTGTTTATAAATAATGTATATGGTAAAAAAATTAAAACACCTGAATCTGTTTTAAGAGATTCTATGGAATTTGTTCATAGAGATAATCATATTGGTAATTTTGTTAAACAAAAAATAAAGAAAAGTGAAGATGTTAATAATAAAATAACATTACTTCAAATTAAACGACAATTTGATGCATGGAAAAATATATATGTTGGAATTAAATATCAAGTAAACATGAATAGTCTAAAAGAATATTTAGAAGAAAATTTTAAAACTACCTATATAAAGAAAAGTTCTTTAATTATTGGTTATGAATTTATTGAAGATCAAGAAGGAACAACCTCAACTGATTAAAAAAGATTTTAAAGTTGTTTCACAATTTTCATCATTTGATGAAAAACTTTTATTTTTCCTCAAAATTAAGAATAAATTGATTAAAAATTCAAAATTATTATTTAAACAATATCCAATAGAAATATATGAAAATGTAAAATTAGATTTTATTTATACAAAAAAACAAAAAGAAATATTGAAAAATACAAATGAAATCAACTTAACAAAAAAATTAAATAAATTATATGAAAGTAAAATAATACAACATATTCCATATACTTTCAAAATTTCAAAACATAAAAAACATATAATATCATTTCAAGAATTTTTTTCATTTAATCTATATACACTTTTGGTAGAATATCCTATAGCTAATTCATATTTTTTGGATAATATTTTATTTATTATTGATGTTGTTATCAAAGAAAACATTTTATTAAAAAAATATAATATATTTCACAATGATTTACATCTTAAAAATATTTTAGTAAATGAAAGTAAAAATTCTTTAGATGTTGCTATTAGTGATTGGGAATATGGTGAAATTGGAATAAAAGATCAAACTTTGATAAATTTTTATAAAAGATATTTTCCATTGTTTACTATGAATAATATATCAAATATTGAAAGATTTAAATTAAATACTCATTTTATTGATTTATATAAATTTCTTGGTTCACTTAAATATACATTTTCATTAAATTTATATAAATCAACAGTTAGCATTTATAGTATTATAGAAAAATATCATGATTTAATAGGTGAAATATTAATAAGTGATAAAAAATATAAATTAAAAAAAATATCTAATGAAATGTTAGATATTTTATATTTGGAAATTAAATGGATTAAATCATTTACATTTGATTACTAAAATTAAATCTGTTACTTCCTAATGAATTAGAAACAACATTATTTGTTGTAAATTTTTCTTCAGTACTTTCATATTTAGTATTGTAATCATTGATTTTTAATCTAATCGAACTTGTTTTCTTAGATTTCTTTGGCTTAGTTTTAGAATTAAGTTGTTGGAGCTTATCTTTTTCATATTGTTGATAATGTGTACTCTTCTTGATTTCAACAATAATTAATTCATTTTTTTCTTTCTGTTTCTTCAATTCATAACCTCTCTTCTTCTTATAACGTGGAGTTACAAGAGCCCATTCAAGTGAAATAAGTTTCTTAATAAATTCTGCCTTAATTTTCTTAGTATCACTTGTAAATTCCATATCCTTCAAAACATCAATTAAACCTAGTTTTTGTTTAATTTTTTGTACACCAAATTCATTTAAATCAGGTTCACCAGTTTTAGTCTTCAATGGAATATTTTCACTCATCAATAGTTTCATGATAACTTCATGTTGTTGTGGATCATATTTTTGAATATCAAAATAATGTTTATCCCACAATTCAGTCAATCTAGATGTCAATAACTTAATTTTATTGATATCTCTATATTTTTCTCTATCATTCACAGCGTGACCAATTCTTGAATTTAATTCTTGTTCAATGCCTTCAGCCTTTCTTTGATCAGAATATTCTGTCGAAGCGTTTAAACTCTTTGGATAAGCTGGAACTCCGGTTTCTTCATCACCAGGATATGTAGAAAGAATCTTTTGAAGCTTTCTTTTGTATGATAGATCAGGTTTAACAACAACCTTTGGTGCAAAACTATATTTGCCTTCAGTTCCAACCAATTTAATGCCAGTAACTAACTTATCACAACATTTCAACAATTTATCAATTGCTGATTCATCCCACTTGTCTGCATCTTGAAAACATTGAATATCTGTTTTTAAATATCCGATACTTGCAACAATTCTACTTTTTTGATCATCATTCATAACTCTTAACATCTTTAATCTATATAGTTTATATTTTAAAAAGCTTTAGTAAAATATTTTTTTATTTTTTACACTTAAGTTTGTATTGTATAAAATTTATTATTAAAATCAATTTTATTTTTTTTATTATTTAATTTATAATTTATTTAATTAAAGTTACTTTTTAGAAAAAAAGTGACATCAAAAAGTTATAAATATCATAAAAAAATAAAAATATTGAAAATATATGATGTTATAAATAGAAATAAATTAGAAAAATTAAGATTTCTTAAATTTAAAAAATAAACAAAAAATATTATATTAATCCTAAATTAGTTGCCCATTTTGTGGTAACTTTATTTTTAACTATAACTTTATTTGATATTATTTCTAATTTTTTATATTTTTTTCTATAATAAAATTTTGTTGAATAATTTTTAATATATTCATTCCAATTTTCAATATCAATAATATCTCCATTTTCATAATCATTGTCATCATATAGTTGTACAACAAGATTTTCCATAGTAGAAGTAATACCATAATTAAATAATAATTTCATAGCATCAAAATATGTATATTTCATAGCATATTCTAATAAACTTTCTTTATCGATATTTAAATTTAAATTTATTATTTTAATTAAAGTTTTTTCATCAATCCTTTTTTGATAATAATAATCATTTAAGCTAAACTTAATATTTTTATAATCACTTAATATTTTAATAACATCGATGTTATTTTTATTAATTGATTTAATATACCTTTCTTTAAAATATAACATTATTATTTTGATTAATTTTATTTTTTTAGATATATCAATATGTTCTTCACAAATATAAATCATTAAGGACCGAAGTTTATATGTGCCATTTATTTTTTTTACAATATATTCAAATTTATTTTCAATATCATTATTATTGAATAATATATTATCTTGATCATTTTCATATATAATATTTGAAAATAATAAATTTATTGTTTCCAATTTACTATATAAAAATAAGTTTTTATAACATCCACAACTAAAAATATTTCTTATTGTGTTTCTATTGTAAGAATCTAATATAATTTTTATTATTTCTATATTATTTTCTCTTATATATTTATTAATTAACAATTTCAATTCTCTATTTCCAAAAATGGTATTTTCAATAGATTTAATCATCAATTCAATTGGTAAACGTGGTATAAAACAATATACTTTGATATTATCAAAACATTTTATTTTTTTAAACATATATTTTAATATTTTTATGTTATATTTATGAAAACTGTATAATTTAATAAATAATTTATCCATTAATTTATTAGATTTTTCTATTTTACTATATTTAAATAACATTTTAAATATTTTAAAATTTTTTGGAATAAATCCGTAACTAAATTCAAAATTTATTCTATTATAATTTAAAATTTTTTTAACAATATAACTATTATTAGTATTAATCGCAATCCTTAAAACATTATCTAATATAGGTGTATCTGTATTTTCATTAATTAAATTATTTATAATAATATTTATTTTTTTAAATTTAAATAATTCTTTAAAAAACTTTTTATTATAAAAAGGTGTGTCAGCTTGAAAAATTAATTTAATATTATTACAAATTACATCATTTTTATATAATTTTTTAAATTGTTTATAATTTATGTTTTTTAGTAATTTATATAAAGTTATTTTATCCAATTTGATAATACCTTTTATAATAAAATCAATCACTAAATTTAATATAAATTTTAAATTATCATTTAATAATACTTCTCTTATATTGACTTTGGTAAAAAAATCTGATACCAAAGCATCATCTTTAGATATGTAATTATATTTAATTGATAATAATATAACTTTCATATATGTTGAATATTGTTCATAAATATTGCTATTATAGTAAATATTTGTTATTGATTGCACAACTTTATTAGTTCGAAATGATTTTTTAAATTTTAATGATGATAAATAATTTTTAATAATATCATAATGCGAATATGTAAATTGTAATGAATATAAATTATCTGAACTGGCATTTAAACCAGTTAAAATGTCTTTATATAATATATACATCTTATTATAATATATAATAAAATCATTTTTATTGTTCCTCAATATATTTTTTTATAAATATTTGTATAACTCCTAAATTCCCTATATTATATTCAACTATCAATGGAGCATCTTTTGTTAAGTACAATTTCACAAATTTCTTACTAATTTTATGTAAAGTACTATATTGACTTAAAAGTTTCAAATAATATATACCTTTAAATAATGTTTTGTTTTTTGAAGAAATATATAAAGTTTCATTTTTAACTGTGTATTTAGCTTCATAAACTTTATCATCTATTGATTTTCCTTCAATTGTCAATTTATCATTTAACATTATGAATTTTATTTTTTTAGTATTAGTTATTTTAATCATATTAGATAATTTTGCATTAAAACTATCTGCACTCAATATAATTATATAATTTGGTATTTTCTTTATATAACTTTTATTATCTTCTGTTTGATTTGTTAATGACATTTTATTTGGTAATTTAAAATGTATATCTTCGGATACAGATTCTTTGATATTTGGAGATAAAGTTACTCGTATTGTTGTAGTTTTATATTGACAACTAAATAATTCTATTCCTATTGTTTCTTTTGAGTCTAATACTTTCAATACATCATTAATGTCTTTTATATTTAAAATTCTTCTAAAAGGCTTTGATACCATATATTTTTTAAATTTTGATGCATATAATTTCATTTGATAATCATGATTTCTTAATTCTAAATGTATTAATATGCCAGTTTTATCAACATCTAATTGAACATAATTATCATTTTCAGTTAACAAATGTTTAAATGCAACCATTAATGTAGTTTTATTTTCACATTCAAAATATAATAATGATTCTTTACTTTCTATGTAATTTATTTCTTTTGTATTGTAATCTTCTGATGAAATCGGCCATATATTTCTTGTATTTATTTCAAAATCTCGTACTGGAATAAATTTATTTTTATTTTTTTTATTTTTTTTATCAATTTTAGATGTAGACATAATATATAACAAATATAATTTTATACTTTATTAAAAAAAAATAATAAAATTAATTAATTTAAAATAAAATATGTATATAATAAATTACATTTATTTAAATTAACAATATATAAATCTTTATTTTTACTAATATTTTTTCCATATCGTACTTGTCCAATAATTTTATTATTCAATTCTAATAATATTTTAGTAATATGTTTATTTTTTGGTATTATTTCATATTTCATTAATGATTTAACATTGTAAAGTTTAAAATCATTGGTGTTTAAATATTTTATCATTATATATATAATGTCTAAAAGATGGAATTTCGATAGTTCTAAACATGGAAGATTAATATGGTCAAATTTAGCTATTTATGCATTTAGTTCTCCAAAATTCTTTTCAAAAGAAGAAAAAAGAGAATATAAATATTTATTTACTTTATCATTAACAAAAATATCTTGTCCTGTATGTAGAAAACATTCAAAACAATTATTAAAAAAATTTCCATTATCTGGAACATATTTATCTGGAAGAGATAAATTAATTGAATGGTTATATAAATATCATTTAATGGTTAATAAATCATTGAAAAAGCCTTTTGTTTCAAAGATATCTTATGATAAATATTGGAAAAGTAAAATTGTTGGACATTCAATATCTAATTGAATATAAATTCATTTTTGAAATATATAACAAACAATATGGAAACCAACGGAATTGAAACAATCGAATTACCAAATAACAACGATAAAGGCATGTTGATAAATCTATTTAATAAACATATGACAACAATTATTATTGCAATAATAATAATAATAGTTCTTATTGTTGGAGGAATTATAACAATTATGTTTATAAATTCAAAGAAAAAAAATAAAACTACCAAAAAAAATAATAAACGGCATCAAGAAATAGATGAATCTTTAGATAATTTACATCATGAATTAGAAACTGGGGAAGCTGACGCAGAATATAGAGATGATAGAGAAGGTGGTGGCAATATGCAACCAAGTACTTTAGATGAGATGGAAGATGATTCTGATCTTATGTAATTTAATCTTCAATATTAAAAATATTTGTTTTTTCTTTAATAATTCTATCTAAGAAATTATTTTTTTCAATTTGAGTCATTTGTTCAAATGATGCGTCAATTTTAATTTCTGGTGTTAAATTATAAAAAGCATCTATTCTTTGTTCTCTTAATTCCATTTCTTTTGAACGTTTTCGTTCAAGTGAGAATTGCGAAATATCAATTTTCTCTAATTCTTCAATTTTATTCAATAAAAATAATCGACTTAAAGAACTTCCAGGTTTTTTATTATTTTTAATAAATTTATAAATTATTGAAAATAATAGATACTTTAATCTATCCCAATACTTATATTTATCATTAATCCAAATTTCATTAAGTTTTGAAAAATAAGGATTTAAAAATTTATTTTTATTTATATTTATTACTAAGAATTCATTTATCGCAGTTTTAGTTAATATTATTGCTAAATTAACATATTTAAGAGTCATTTGTTTGGTTTTCATAATTTTATAATATTTAGTATCTTCATTAATTTTATTTGTCATAAATCCATAATTTAATAATCTTTTAATATATTTTTTAGAAAATTTTACATTATATTTATTAAATTCTACGAGTAGATTATTTAATCTATTTTCATAATTTGATTTAATATTTGATTTTATTTTTGATAAAATTTTTATTTTTTTATATTTAAATTGTTTAATAATCTTTTTCTTTTTCATCTTAGCGTTATTCAATACTTTTGTACTATATTCAACAATTTCTTGTGGACTTTTATTAGATATTTTATTGAATATTATTCTCATTAAATCTTTCACAATAATATATTTTTTAGCTTTCAATTTTAAATAAAATTTTATATTTGCGGTTCTTAATGTTAAAAATTTATTATATGAATTAATTTGTTTATTAAATGGTGTTACTATAACATTGTATGAAATTTTTTGTTGTAATTTAACAATTTTATCTACAGCTATTTTTTCATAAATTAATTTTATCAAATTTTTATTATTTAATCCGATGTTTTTCAATGAATTAAATATCTTCTTTGAATATAAATTTTTAAATATATAGATCATAAATTCTATATAATAATTAATTATAGATAAATTATTGTAAACTTTTGGAAAAGATTTATATAATAATGAATCAGTATTTATTCTTATATTTAAATTAATTGCTTCATTCATTAAAATTGATAAAATAATTAAAATTAATATTGTATCCGTTATTACTTTAATTTTATCAATATTTTTAATTTTTTTCATAAACATTGATATTATATATGAAAATTCCATATCAATCGATTGTAATATTCTATCTTCATTATACATAATAATTATAAATACATCAGAATTGAGAATATAATTAATTTTTTCTTTTATGTATGTAAAATCTTTATAACTTTGTAATTCAGAATAAACATCTGAAGCTAATTCGTGTTTAATGAAAAATGTATCATAATATTGAGATTCATTATCAATAATTTTATCATTTGCATTAGAAATATTTTCATAAACTACTTTATCGTATTTTTGTGTTAATAAAGATAAATATGAAATATAATGTGGTAAATCTGGACTATTTATAATGGCTCCATCATTTTTTAAATAATTTTTAAGTTTTTTATAACTGTAATTAACAGTACACAATAAATCATAAAAATTATTATCAAAAACTATATCAGATATATTTATTGATTTATATTTAAAAAAATCAAACAATTCATCTATATTTGAAATATCATATTTTACAAATTCAAATGTTGGAACTGTATCAATTGGTCTTTTAAATATACACTTTCCATTATTTATTTTACTTACATTTTCAAATAAATCCATATTTTCAACTTTATATAAATAAATATTCTTCAATTTTTGGTTTTTATCAATTATCATATATTTATTTTTATTATCAATACCAAGAGTATTTTCGTCAATAAATACTTCTGGATATTTTTGTTTATTTGAAATATTTAATAATGAAATATTTATATATTTTGTTAAAATATTTAATTTATTATTAAATGACAATTTATCATATTTTAATATTATTGTAGCATACATTATAAATTTTTGTCTTGTTTTTTGAAACGATTCATAAGTTGTATTAAACATAAAAGCATAATCATCATTATTTGTTAATATTTTAAATTTTGTTATTCTTTCATCATAATTTAATCTGTCAATAGATTTAATCTTTGACATTTTTATATAATCAAATTTAAATAAATTTTACAGTAAAGTTTAATTACATTATTATATAAGACAAAATGGATTTAAAAACTATAATAGATAAGTTTGGAGGAGAATATTATAATATTAATTATGATCAAAATAAAAAATTATTTATTCAAATACCAAAAGATAAAACAATTATAGGACAATCACAAATATTCAATTATGCTGGAAAACTCGTGTGTGCGGATATTGGTATAACTAAAAAAATTAAACAAGATGAAATTGAAAATATAAAAGACTTTTTAAAAGATGATATTGTATATAAATATGCTCCAATTCTAAATGGAGTAACTATTAGGGCTTATTGGTATAATAATAAATGGAATTATACAACAAGTAACATGATAGACATTAATGATAATACAAGAATTTCAAATAAAATCATAAATGAAAAAATTGAACAACATAGTTTATTAGAAGTGTTTAAAAAAGAATTTACTATACCAAATAAAATAAAATTAAGTAATAAACGCTATACTTATTTCTTTACATTTTATTCTCCAAATTTGATAAATTATATCATATATGGTAAGAAAGTACTAGTAAAATATCTTGGATATGTTGATTTAGATTCAGATGATAAAATGTTTAACACAAAAACAATTGTTAAATCAAAATTAGAACCAATACTTAATAGATTGACATGTGAACGTTGTGGATTAATTGTATTTAAGAAAAACATTAATTATATGCTTTTTTCTAAATCATATGAAAATAGATTAAAAATTCTATGTGATTCCAATAATTTATATTATTGTATTTTAAATGTTATAATAAAAGGTTATGATTCAACATTTATTAAATATTATTCTGCATATTGGATTAAAATATATAATAATATAAAAGACACATTGTATAAATATGTTATGGAAATATATAATGATTATATTTTCAATTATTTAAAGAATAAAGAAGTAAACAATCTATTAATGTGTGAAATAATGCATGAAATATATATTAATACAAAAATTAATATAACTATTGGTATGGTAAAGAAAAGATTATATACTCTTCCTGTTTCATTTATTGCAAATCAATTAGGAATTGAAATTAAACTTAGAAATTAATATATTGAAAAAAAGAAAACTTGATTATTTTTAATCAATTTTCTTTTTTTATTAATAAAATTGATTATTCTAAATAATTATTAAAAATGTATAAATTGTATAATGATTTATTATATAATATAAAAATAAAATTAATTAATAATCTTATTTATAATCAAAGCCTAGATTATATGGAACAATACAATAAATTTTACATATTACCATTTATAATTAATATATTTCCTATATTTAAATATAATTTGTTATTTAAACAAAATTATAAAATCATTAAATATATTTTTAAAAAAGTAGTACCTAAAACAGAAAAAAACCATTATATTGAAAAAACTATACGAATATCTTCGGTAAATGGTTATTATAAAGCCATTAAATTAATATTAAAAGATGAAAATGCTGATCCAAGTCTTGATAACAATTTTGCAATTCAATTTGCATCTGAAAAAGGATATTACAAAATTGTTAAATTATTATTAAAAGATAAAAGAGTTGATCCTAGTATTAATGAAAATCAACCAATTAGATATGCATCTAAATTCGGTAATTATAAAATTGTTAAATTATTATCAAAAGATAAAAGAGTTGATATATATTGTGAGTCTAATTATCCATTTAGTTGGGCATGTTTAAATGGACATTATAAAATTGCTAAATATCTTTTGAAAAAGTTCCCAGGACTAGATCTATATATTCTTAAAAATTCTCTTATATTAAATACAATAGTATTTAGTAAACATTATAAAATTATTAAATTATTAATAAATCGTAAAAAATTTAAAACAAATAAGAATATTAATAAAATAATTGAATCTGGAATAAATTTCCATATTGAAACTAATAAAAATGGTGAAAATGATAATATTATTAAAATCTTAAAAAATTTTAAAAAATAAAAAATATTTTATTTTTTTTCAATAAAAAAATAATTAATTTATATAATTATTAAAAATGTATAAATTATTTAGATATACTATGATATTATAATATAAATTTTAAAAAATAATTATGTATATATATATATATAAATGAACGATAAAGAAATTAAACGATATTATTATAAAAGTACTAATTTTTCTAAATATCTTATTTATACTACCTTAAATAAACGAGGTAATTGGGAACCAATTAATACTTCCAATTATGATCTAGATTTGTGTATAATATCAGCATATTATCGTACTTGTTCAGATTTAAAAACATGTTGGAAAAAATTCATAAAACAAAATTGTAATAGAAGTAAAATCAGCGGTGATTTTAAAATTGGTATACTAGACTATATATTTTCCAAATCTATTGTTAAATTAAGTGATAAAAAAGAACTATTTCAATCAATAATTAAAAAATATGGCGATAGAGAATATTTGCCATTAACACATGATATAAGTTTAGGATCTTTAGATAAAAAATTATTCAAAAAACAACAAGAATATTATTTAAAGCCCAATGGAGGATATGAAAGACAAGGACAATTAAAAACGAACAAATATAATGATGTGAAAAAACAATTACAAAAATATAAACACAAATTCAAAAATTGGCAACTTCAAGAATTTATTACAAGTTATACGGATTTAGATTCTTTTATACGATCAGTTTGTATAATAGTACTATATGATGGTGAAACATCTTTATATAATTCACAAATTAATGAATATTCAAGCGTCAAAAATAAATCAACTGGTATGGTAAATATGTCAATGGCAAAATGGGTTTATCATGACGATGGTTGCTATATTGCTTTACCTCCAAAGAAAAATGAATTTATAGGTAAACTTGGTTTTGCAAATGAAGTATATGATAAATTATTGGGAAAAGGATTTTATAAAAAGAAAATAACGCCACAAATTAATAAAATTATAAAAGAATCAGTATTATCTATTGGTGAACTTAAAAACAAAAAGGGAAAAATGACTTTTCATATTTTTGGAGTTGATTTGATGATAAATAAAAAATTAAATGTTAAATTATTAGAGTTTAATCCTTATCCAACTCATTTTGTAAATGCTAGAAGTGAATGTTCTCCGATTAAAGTATTACATAAAGTTTATAGTGGGAAAAAACATTATGAAAAACTAATAAAGTATGAAACATGTTTATTAGATGAAATTTTTTCAATAACTGTTGATAAAGTTTTCCCAACTAAGAGAAAAATAAAACTTGAGGTATTGAAACAACTTTTGTAAAAATAAATATTGTGAATATTTAACAATAGATGTATATGAATAGTAATTATGTTTGAAATTTATAATAATCTTTCTTCAATGATCAATATTAATATTAATTCTAATATTCTTGATTATAACGAATATAGAGATCTTATTAAAAAACTTATTTATTATAAAAAATAAAAAATTTTTTAGAAGTTAAGTCAAAATAACCTCAATTAAAATATGGATCATCCTCATCAGGTTCGTAAAATACTATCCATTTTTTAAATTTGTGAAATATGAAATCTTCAATGTCAGTATGACCATTTTCAGATGCTGCTTGAAGTGCATCATTATAAAAATCATCATCCTCTGTATCAATTCGTTCGTCTTCATATAATAAATCAACAATGTCTAAATGTCCATTTTCTATTGCCCATATCATTGCTAAATTGTTGTATTTACTTGGATCAATTTGTTTACATTTTAATAATATTTTAACAATGTCTAAATAACCAGATGCAGCTGCCCATTGAAGTATATCATAATTAGTATATTTATCTGATATATCATAGTATTCTTTTATTAGTTTTTTATATTCAACTAACATATTTTCGCTAATTATATAGTTTTGATAATTTAATAATAAAAATCAATTTATATTTCTATAAAAAATAAAAAATTTTTTAGAAGTTAAGTCAAAATAACCATTTATCAAATACAATTTCTCAAATATTTTTTTTAATAAATTATCATAATTATCATTAATATCTTTCAATAATAGTTTTAACAATTTTTAAATATCATAATGAGATTTTTATTATAAATTATCATTAATTATCCCTACTAATTGTGCAAAATGACAATTTCTTGCTAGACTATATGTACATCCTTCACAGTTCATTTCATTAATCCATTCTTTTTGATCATCAGATAAATTTGCACCATTTTCAATTAGAAGATTTAATATTTGAGCTGTCGGATCATTATCAATATCAACCGAATAATCATTATCAGAATAGTGTGATTCAAATATATCATCACATATACAGTGATATACTTCATTTATCATATCTTGTAAACATCCTTTGAAAATGTTCGGATATTTATCAAAAATATATTTTACAATTGTATAATTTAGAAAATTTGATGCTGATACCAATATTTCTCTAATATCATCATATAACTTATAATCGATGATATATTTTATAATATCATTCGTATCATTCATATGTTCCTCAAAAAATCTAGCAATATCCCACTTATTAATCTGATATTGTGGAATTTTATCAACAAAATATTTAAATATTTCAAATGAATTTAGCCTTTTGGATAATTCTTCTAATAAATAGTCAACCCAATATTCGATGTTGTCATTTTTTAAATTATTATATTTTTTGATATAACGTTCTATTAATACCGATAAGTTATCAATATTTATTTTGATTGATTCTACATTACAATCGATATAAAATATATCGAGGTCGTTCTCAATATCGTTATCGAGGTCTTCCTTAATATCGTTATCCATTCTTAATATTTTTATAATGTTTAATTATATAATCAATTTATATTTTTCGCTAATTATATAATTTTGATAATTTAATAATAAAAATCAATTTTTATTTTTATAAAAAATAAAAATTTTTTTTAGAAATTAAGTCAAAATCAACTTATAGTCGATTATCTAAATATATAAAAACTGATCCAAAAATAGTAAATTACGATTTTTAGATTCTAATTTTTTAATTGCATTTTCAATTGCAGTATTATAAAAATCTGGTTCTGATTCAACTCGTTTGTCTTGCAATAATATTCCAACAATGTCATCATGTCCATTTTCAGCTGCCAAGCTAATTGCTAAATTATCACAATTACTTGGATCAACTAATCTAGTATTTAATAATATTTTAACAATGTCTAAATAACCTTTTGCAGCTGCCCATTGAAGTACATCATAATTAGTATATTTATTTGACTTATTCATGTATTCATCTTTTATTAGTTTTATCAATTCTTTTGTATATTTAACTAACATATTTTTCGCTAATTAAATTATTTTTTTAATTTAAATAAAATTATTTTATTTTTTATCAATTAAAAAAAATAAATATAATTTAATTTAATTAATATCAATTCTTTTATCTTTTAATAATAATTTAACAATTTCTATATGTCCATTTTCAGTTGCATATCGAATTGCATAATTATTATTATCATTAGGATTAACTCGTTTATCTTGTAATAATAATTTAACAATTTCTAGATATCCATAACGAGATGCATATCTAATTGCATGATTATCAAAATCACTTGGATCAACTCGTTTATCTTTTAATAATAATTTAACAATTTTATAATGTCCATATTCAGATGCATATCGAATTGCATAATTATTAGCATCACTTGGATCAACTCGTTTATCTTTTAATAATAATTTAACAATTTTATAATGTCCATCTTTAGATGCCAATTTAATTGCAGAATTTTCTTCTACACTTGGATCAACTCGTTTGTCTTTTAATAATAATTTTACAATTTCTAAATGTCCATTTTTAGATGCATATCGAATTGCATAATTATTCCAAGCATTTGGATTTACTCGTTTATCTTTTAACAATAATTTAACAACTTTATAATATCCATTTTCAGATGCCCATTTAATTGCAGAATTTTCTTCTACACTTGGATCAACTCGTTTATCTTTTAATAATAATTTAACAACTTTATAATGTCCATTTTCAGATGCAAATTGAATTGCAAAATTATTATTACTATTAGGATAAACTCGTTTATCTTTTATCAATATTTTAATTAAATTTATAAATCCAATTTCTGCAGCCAATCTAAATATATCATTAAGATTAACAATATCAACAATAAATTTAAACAAATACATATAATTTTGAATAAATTTTAAATTTATTTTATTTACTTTAGTTGAATAATAGTCATATCTTAATTCAAATTTATCAATTGTGATCATTGATATAAGATCATTATATAATTTAAACATTTTATTATTTTAAATATATATTTAATTTTATTATTTTAAATATATATTCAATTTTATTATTTTATATTTTTATAAAATAATAAAATTATTTTATTTTTTATCAATTAAAAAAAATAAATATAATTTAATTTAATTAATATCAATTCGTTTATCTTTTGATAATAATTTAACAATTTCTATATGTCCATTTTCAGTTGCATATCGAATTGCATAATTATTATTATCATTAGGATCAACTCGTTTATCTTTTAATAATAATTTAACAACTTTATAATGTCCATTTTCAGATGCCAATTGAATCGCATAATTATTTCTATCACTTGGATCAACTCGTTTATCTTTTAATAATAATTTAACAATTTTATAATGTCCATATTCAGATGCATATATAATTGCAGAATTAATAATATTACTTGGATCAACTCGTTTATCTTTTAATAATAATTTAACAATTTTTAAATGACCATAACTTATTGTTTGTTGAAGAGAAAAATTATTATTATCTCCTGGATCAACTCGTTTATCTTTTAATAATAATTTAACAACTTTATAATGTCCATTTTCAGATGCTAATTCAATTGCATAATTTCCATTATCACTAGGATTAACTCGTTTATCTTTTAACAATAATTTAACAACTTTATAATATCCATTTTCAGCTGCCATTCCTAATGCATAATTTTCTTCTACACTTGGATTAACATGTTTGTTTTTTAATAATAATTTTACAATTTCTAAATGTCCATGTTCAGATGCTAATTTAATTGCATAATTTCTATTATTATTAGGATAAACTCGTTTATCTTTTATCAATATTTTAATTAAATTTATAAATCCAATATCTGCAGCCAATCTAAATATATCATTTATATTTTCAATATCAACAATAAATTTAAACAAATACATGTAATTTTGAATAAATTTTAAATTTATTTTATTTATTTTAGTTGAATAATATTCATAACTTAATTTAAATTTATCAATTGTGATCATTGATATAAGATCATTATATAATTTAAACATTTTATTATTTTAAATATATATTTAATTTTATTATTTTAAATATAAATTCAATTTTATTATTTTAATTTTATAAAAATATAAAATAAGTTTAATAAAATTGATTTATAATATCAATTATTAAAAATGTATAAAATATATAATGATCTTATATCAATGTTTGATATCTATCATTTTCAAATGATAAATGTATGTTCATCTTATAAATATTGTCTTAAATATTTAAATATTTTACGAAATAATTTGTATATAATAAAATATATTTATAAAAATGATTATATATTTAATATTGCATTTTCTAGAGGATATTTAAAAATTATTAAATTATTATTAAAATGTAAACGAAATAATCCTAGCAATGATCATAATTATGCAATTAGATGGGCATCTGAAACTGGATATTATAAAGTTGTTAAATTATTATTAAAAGATAAAAGAGTTGATCCAAGTGATAATAATAATTTTGCAATTAGATGGGCATCTTTAAATGGATATTATAAAATTGTTAAATTGTTGTTGAAAGATAAACGAGTTAATCCAATTAATTCTAATAATTTTGCAATTAGATGGGCATCTGAAAATGGACATTATAAAGTTGTTAAATTGTTGTTGAAAGATAAACGAGTTGATCCAAGTGATAGTTATAATTATGCAATTATATCTGCATCTGAAAATGGATATTATAAAATTGTTAAATTATTATTAAAAGATAAAAGAATTGATCCAAGTGACTGTGAAAATCAAGCAATTATAAATGCATCTGAAAATGGACATTATAAAGTTGTTAAATTATTATTAAAAGATAAACGAATATTTTTTCAAAATAAAATACATTTTAAATTAGCAATTAGATGGGCAATTAGATGGGCATCTGAAAATGGACATTATAAAATTGTTAAATTATTATTGAAAAATAAATGAGTTGATCCAAATGTTGATAATAATTATGCAATTCAATTGGCATCCAAAAATGTACATTATAAAATTGTTAAATTATTATTAAAAGATATGATGTATTGGTATGATTGATGATAATAATTATAAAAATGTCTACAGATGAACAATATATAATATTAAATAAAATTGATTTATAATATCAATTATTAAAAATGTATAAACTATATAATGATCTTATATCAATGTTTGATATCAATCATTTTCAAATGATAAATGTATTTTCATCTTATAAATATTGTCTTAAATATTTAAATATTTTACGAAATAATTTGTATATAATAAAATATATTTATAAAAATGATTATATATTTGATATTGCATTTTCTAGAGGATATTTAAAAATTATTAAATTATTAATAAAATGTAAACGAATTAATCCTAGAAATGATAATAATTGTGCAATTATATGGGCATCTGAAACTGGATATTATAAAGTTGTTAAATTATTATTAAAAGATAAAAGAGTTGATCCAAGTGATTGTGATAATAATGCAATTAGATTGGCATCTAGATTTGGATATTTAAAAGTTGTTAAATTATTATTAAAAGATAAGAGAGTTGATCCGAGTGATGATAATAATTATGCAATTAGATATGCATCTGAAAATGGACATTATAAAATTGTTAAATTATTTTTAAAAGATAAACGAGTTGATCCAAGTGATGCTAATAATTATGCAATTAAATATGCATCTGAAAATGGACATTATAAAGTTGTTAAATTATTATTAAAAGATAAACGAATTGATCCAAGTGATAATAATAATTATACAATTCAACAAGCATCTCGTTGTGGATATATAAAAATTGTTAAATTATTATTGAAAGATAAACGAGTTGGTCCGAGTGATTATAATAATTCTGCAGTTAGATTGGCATCTAAACATGGACATTATAAAATTGTTAAATTATTATTACAAGATAAACGAGTTGATCCAAGTGATTTTGATAATCAAGCAATTAGATATGCATCTGAATATGGACATTATAAAATTGTTAAATTATTATTAAAAGATAAACGAGTTGATCCAAGTAATTGTAATAATCATGCAATTAAACAAGCATCTCGTTGTGGATATATAAAAATTATTAAATTATTATTGAAAAATAAACGAGTTGATCCAAATGTTGATAATAATTATGCAATTCAATTGGCATCCAAAAATGGACATTATAAAATTGTTAAATTATTAATAAAAGATATGATGTATTGGTATGATTGATGATAATAATTATGTAATTCAACAAGCAATAAGTTATGGTTATTTAAAAATTATTAAATTGTTATTAAAAGATAAACGAGTTAAATTTACTCAAAAAATGAAATAATTATTAAAATTTAATATATTTTTATTTATTTTTTTATTTAATAATCATATGATATTATAAAAATTTATTCAATATTATTAAAAAATAAAATTATTTTTCTAAATTTTTAAATAATTTAATTATTTTTATACATTTGTTTACAAATGCTAATTTAATTGATAATTGATTAGGGTTAACTCTTTTATCTGTTAATAATAATTTAATCATTTTTAAATCTTTATTACTTGTGGCTATTTCAATTGCATAATTATTATCATCACTTGAATCAACTCATTTATCTTTTAATAATAAATTAACTTTAAATTTTTAATAAATAAATTATTTTATTTTTTTTAATTTGAATAAAATTGATTTGATATTTTATTTTAATAAAGGTAAAAATTAATTATTATAATCATGAATAATAAGTTAAAAGTTGACCATACAAATATAAATAATATTTTAAATAGTTATGATATTGAAAAACAAACTATCAGAAAATGTTCAAATATTTGCAATGTATGTAACGGAGATGATATTATTATAGATGATGATCAAGATATATGTAAATGTTGTGGATCTATGGATATTTCATACAATTCTTTATTATCTAATGAATTTACAGATGAACATTCATATAGAATTAATTGTTGTAATGCTGAAATTAATAATTCATCAATACTTGTACCGAGATCAGCAACAAATATTCATACCCAATTTTCTTTCGTTGGTTACAATTCGAAATATGGTAATGGATTTTTGTTGAGAAATAAACAAATTGGATATATTGATACTTTGAGAAAATCATTGATCACAAATCTAGAAAAAGAATTAATAAAATTTGAAAAAAGAAAAAATATTATCAAACTTTTTGAAAAACTTCCAAAATATAAAAAAGAAATTGAAAATAAAATAATAAAAGAAAATGAAAATATGGATCCAATTGAATATTTGATTAAATATGATACAGTAGAATACATAAAACCAGATAATACTATATTATATGAAACAATTCAATTATTTATGAAAATTCGAGCTATTAAAACCGCTCGTAGTGATAACAAATTAGGTGTTATTGCTGGTTGTCTAAAAGTTGTGGCGAAAAGATATGGTAAACTTTATAGATCTGATGATTTATTATATATATTTGATATAGAACGTGAATATCTTAATAAAGGAAATAGTTTTATATCAAAGATATGTAGAAAATCACAAGAATTGACAAATATATTTAAAAATAAGAATAAATTATTTTTAAAAGATTATATTGAAAATATACATATAATTTTTCCAACATTAAATAGAAAATGTATAAATGTAATAATATTATTCATAAATAGGATATCTGGTACAAAATTCAATAGTGGACCAACTGCGTCCAGTTTAATGGCATGGATTTTAAAATGTTGTCAGATTAAATTTAAATTTAATCTAACAGATGAAAATATAAGAAAAGGATTATGTGTATCTTTAACAATTATTCAAAGATATAAATATATTTTGTCTTATATATATCTATGAGGATTCCTACAAGAATGTTAATGCAACCTGAAAAGGTGCAACCAGTTATAATAAAACCAAAACCTGCAGTTAGAAAACGAACAAAAGAATTTGATTTATTAATTGATGCATTTATAGCTGGATTTTTATTTTTAGTTATTGGAAGTACTTATTTTGAAAATTTATTAAATGAATTATTAACGATATCTGATGTCCCAAGTAAAAAAGATAGAATTAAGTTTAAAGGACTTCAATTATTACTTATAATGTCATTGTTTATATTAATTAAAATTATTTTTAGTTAATTTATTTTCCAATTATTATAATTTATTTTTTTATTTAATTAAATTTAAATTATTTATTTTAATTATATAATCATAGTTTTATTTTTAAAATGTCAAATACAAATGAATCTTTGGGATTAAATTCCGGAACAAAATTAATTGGTGGTAAAAATAATGTATTTGTTGGAGTTGATAATGGATGTTGTTGTGTTAATGGAGATAGTAATACTTCAGTTGGTTATCAATCATTATATACTGATATAAATGGTATTGAAAATGTAGCAATTGGTACATATGCGCTCAAAAATAATATTGCATCATATAATGTTGCTTGTGGTTTTGGTGGTTTATTCAATAACATTAATGGACAATTAAATGTGGCTATAGGATATAAATCATTGTATTTAAATACAAATGGAACTAAATGTATCGCCATTGGTTCAAATTCTATGTGTTGTTCAATTACTGGACTAAATAATATTTCAATTGGTTGTAATTCTTTGTCCTCAATAACATCTGCAACAGATAATGTCGTAATTGGAAATGATGCAGCTATTAATTTAACTGATAGTCATAATATTGTCATTGGAGGTAAAGCTGCACAAACTTTGGTCGATGGATCATATAATGTCTTTATTGGTGATAATGTTGATAGTGAATCTTCGACATCTTATACAATTAAAATTGGATCTAACTTTCAATTACCTGATTCCAATATGGAACTAACAAAAGAATGTTATATTGATGGAATTAGAGAGCGATTACCAGGTGCTGAAGAATTGCCAGTATTTATTGGATCTGATGGAAAAATAGGTACGCTTCTTTCAAATTTCGAACATAAAACAAATATCAAATATATTGATCAAACTAATTATTTGCAATCATTTGATAAATTGGAACCAGTATCTTTCAATTATTTAAATAGTAAGTCTACCCAATTTGGATTATTAGCAGAAGATGTCAAAAAAGTTATGCCGGAATTAGTTACATCAAATTCCGTTCAATATCATAAATTAACTTCATTATTAATAGCCAAAGTTAGACAATTGGAAAAAATTAATAAACAAATGAGATTGAGAATGGACAATATTGAAAATAAACTTAGATAGTTACGTTACTTTTTGAGAAAGTTACTTTTTAGGAAAAAGTAATATCAAAAACCACTTTTTATTTTTATTTTTTTCAATGTTAACTTTCCCAAAAAGTAGTTTTTGATGTTACTTTTTCCCAAAAAGTAACTAGAGATATTCATCAAATGGTATAATTAATGTACCATCTTGTTTAAAAAAAGAATTAATTGTTCTATATTTTGGTCTATTATAATATATTTTTTTCAATAATTGATTTATTGATTCAAATTGAGGTTTACATGTTCCAAATATTAATAAATAATTATTATTTGTTGTTATATCTTTCTTAATTGGAAAATTTGTTTTAATATGCTCAATATAATTATCATTTGATATAGTTTTTATATGTTTTCTATGATAAATTTTATAATTGTCTTTTATTTTCAATTCTGTAATTTTATAATTCATTGCAAAAGATATAAATTTCATAAATATTTTAATATTAAAATGTTGATAATAAATTTTATACATATTTCCTTTTTTACTAATTGCAAAATATGTTTCAAGTTTGTTTGGATATTGTATAAGTTTTTCATACCACAATAAAGTATTATAATAATTTACAACAAATCCATATAATTTGTATTTACCAATATCAAATGAAAATAAACCATCTTTTAATCCATTTTTCATTTGAAATTTTATTACTGATAATTTTTTATTTTTAACTATCTTTATTTTTTTAATCATATTAATATATAAAATGAAAATAAAATTAAAAAAATATGAAAAAATAAAATTATCAGTAAAAAATAAATATAATGGAGAAATATTATCATTTGGAAGTATCAATTTGGCGGCTACAAAAATAAAAAAAATTAATAAAGAAAATTTAACATTTGAAAGTTTTTTTAATGAAATTGAAAATACAGAATTGAATAATAATAAAATTTTATATTCTGATATCGATATTTATAATGATGATAATATAGATATAGTTAAAAAGAAAATTGAAAAATTAGGAAAAATACCATATAAATATCAATTATTATATTTTATAGATGAAAAAATACCATTAGGATATATATTTAGTGGAGAAATTATAAAATTGAATAAAAATACATTTACAAAACGTGAAATATATACTAAATTTATTGATAAAAAATTTAATATTCCAAAGTGGCGAGATATGGAATGTATAGATTTACGAGATGTTATAAATGAATTAAATGATGATATTTCAATTGAGAATACATTTAATAACGTTATTTCAATTTATTTTCCATTAATAAATATAATTGATTTTAAAAATATGATATTTTATGGTAATTATGAAGAAAAGGTAAACTATTATCAATTTTCCAAATATAGGTCAAAATTTTATGACATAAATATAAAACAATTAAAATATTTAACAAGTTCTATAAATGTGCTAACAAAAATTGAACAATATTTATTCTTTTATCCAATTAATTTACACTATTTATTTTCAAATTTTACAACTGATAAAACTAATTATACTTCAATGATTTATAGAATTGATGATAAAAATATTTATAAAAAATATGATATTAATTCTAAATTAACATTTGATGTAATTCCTGACACAAATTCTATATTGATTAATAATGATATATCAATATTTAAAACCGGTGAAATTATATATAGAAATACTGGTACAAATTTTAATATAATTGATAAAATATCTAAAATATTGGTAGATAATGAAATATTGAAAAAAATAATTACATACAATGTATCTATAAATATTATGATACCATTTGTAATGAATTACAAATATTTACGAAATACATTACAGAAATTTTATGATATAGTAAAATGGGAATTAATTTATGGAGATTTAAGTACAAATTATGTTAAATTTACTTATCTTGGAGTAAATAATGACACTGATAATATAATTGTAAAAATATATGGAGAAAATATATTAAATATAAATATAAATCATATCAAAGATATAGATGATGGAAACAAAGTTATATTATTTATAATGAGAATTTTATACTTATATATGTTTGATTGGGCAAAAACAATAAAATTTATTGATAATAAATATATTCAAAAACGTAAACGTGATTATTTATTAAAAGATCCTGTATTATTCAATTATTCAAAATATATATTTCCTGGTTCACCTTATAATATATATACTCGAATATGCCAAAAAAATAGACAACCGCTAATATTTGATGCAGATTCAGACATATTTAAACATTTTATCAAAGTAAATAATATTTCAAAAAATAAAATATTATATTTGAAAAATCATACATATCCTGATATGAATATGGCATATATATCTAATAATGAAAAATATCCATATATTTCTCTTATTGATAAATCTAAACATCCATTACATTTAAGTCTTCCTTGTTCAAGTAAAAAATCAATTAAAATAAAAGAAAGTAATGATATTATAACGAATGTTTATTATATCAAAAAATATAATCCAAATATGAAATTAAATATAAATCGTATTTCATATTTACCAAATGCACTTAATTCTTTTATCAATAGTAAAAATCCTTGTATGATTGATAATAATATTATTAAAATTAATTCAAAATGTTATTTTGTTACTGGAAGTAAACATGATAATTCTATATTAAATATTATATCTCAAAGATACAAACTTCCTAAAAATATTGATAATATATTTAAATTAATTAATTATATGATTAAAACTTATAATATATTTTTATTTATCTTTTCTGAAAAAAATAATGAAATTGATATAATTTTGAATTATGATATTGCAAGTACTATATATTTTTTAAATAATTGTGAAACTTTATTCATATTAAAATCGATTTTATTCAATAATCAAGTTAAATATAATTTAATTAAACGAATTGAATCTAAATATAAAAAACACTATATAAATACATTTCAATTTGTTAAAAGTGACATTATTGTAAGTTTATCATTATCAATATTAAAAATGTTAAAAAAACAAGATAATAGTATCATCGATAAGATCAATAATTATGTTCAATTATTGAATGATAATTATTATGTAAAAGGAATAATTGTTGATGATTTATATTTATCAACAGAATTACATTTACCAAATAGGAATAATAAAATTATTTATAAATTTGATATTAAAATAAATAAAAAATTAGAAGTTGATAAATTTATTAAAAAATACAATTTAAATATAAGTAGTAATATAGTTGATGTAAATGATTTAATAATTGGATATAAAATAGGAGATAATACTATTTTATTTAATCCTATAAAATCTTCAAGACAAAATGATAATAAAATAAAATTATATATTAATTCATCAATAATTGAGAAAAAATGGCAAACACAAATAGATGTTGATCTAGAAATTTACAATATATTATTTTATTATATAATTTATTATGTTAATAAGACTGATCAAAAAATATATAATATAACTAAGAAAAAATTATTAAAATTATATAAAAATATTGATGATGAATTTTATTATTCTGATTTAAATTTATTAAATGATAAACAATTTAAATTTATGAATATTTTTAAAACATATAAAATGAAATTCTTTGTAATTAAAACTTATAAAAAAATGTATACATTTATTATAAATTTATTGAATAAACATATAACTTTTGATAATATAACACATCAATTGTCATATAATCACATACGGCGAATATGTCCGACAAATATTGGATCATTGGTTAATCAATGTAGTAATAATGGGAAATTATTGATAAATAAAAAAAAATATTTAATTTATATAAATTTAATAGCTCATCAATTGATAAATAATTTTATTATTAGACAACGTGTAATTAAAAATATAATGATAGATATTATTCATAATACAAACTTTTCATTTGAAAAAACTCATGAAAAAATTATTAAATTAACTTAATTATTGTAATAATTTAGTGTAATATAATATTTCTGTATCATCTTCGGAAAACATTTGTGGTTTTTCTACAGTGTGTTCAATTTTAGTCATATGTAAATATCTACAATTACTTACTATAATTTTTTGTCCATATAAATGATCAATGTCTCTCATTTTAACTTTAGTTCCAGATAAATCCAATAATTTAAATTCTTTATTATATATTGGTTTAAAATTGATAATAGATTCACAATTAGCAACAATTATTGTTTCTAAAACTGTAAATTTATCTAATTCAAAAAATGGTGTACCAGTAAAATCTATATATTTAAATGTTTTGCCAGTTAATGGAAAAAAGTCAAATAAATTTTTACAATTTTTGAAAATTAATGTATTTATTGATGTATTCTTCAAAAATTCAATATTATTCATGTCAGAATTAGATAAATTTATTGAATTATATTTTTTTTGTTTAAAATTTGTAAAAAATGTTCTAAGTTGTGTTTCATATGCATCTTTAATGTCTAAATTTTCAATTTCCAATAAATCACTATCATCTTCATTTTCACTTGGAATATCATTAATATTATTTTTTCCATATATAATATTTTTGTCCATTATAAGATCAAAGAAATCAGGTGTTACCATTGAAATAGTTGGATATATAACCAATTTTTTATATTTTTTATTTGTTATACAACAACCATTATATGATCTTTTAGGACTAGCATCAATATGTAATTCAGAAATCGATTTAAATGATTTACATTTTATTATAACACTATCTTTATGTTCATCATTATTTCTATCAAATTCCAATGGAATAAATGGATCTAAACTTCTTAAATTTGTATAATGTACATCTAATTTTCTTATATTTAAATTATCAATAAATTTAAAATCTTTTATAAAAATACAATAGGAAACATCTAATTCATCTGTAACATTTATGTCATTTAAATTTTCAATTCTTGTTTTTGATAAAATTAATGTTTTATATGTTCTTTTTCGCAATGGTTCAAAATTTGTTATTTGATGACATCCTTTTAAATTTAAATGATTACAATCACATATTCCAATAATACTAGAAATTAAACTATTTGTGATAGTTATTGAGTTCATTTTTCTATTAAAAATTGGAGCAATAAAGAATAAACTTAAAGGATAATATTCAAATTTAACATTTGTTGGTTCTTTTAAATAAAGATCATTTATATTATACTCAGTTGGTTCCCAATCATTTTTTATCAAATTATGAAGTTTATCAATTTTTGAAGATAAAAGATTTATTTTAAAAATATTTGTAGTATATTTTGAAATTATAGATAAAATTTTTTTATTCTCTAAAAACATTTTTATATTTAATATATAAAACTATCTTCAATATATTATATTTAAAATGAGTGAACCAGTTAAGATAGATAGAATGTATATAAATGATTTTGAAATATATAGTAACATTGCTGTAATTGGTAAAAAAATGTCAGGAAAGACATCACTTGCGAGTTGGTTAATGTATTATACTCAAAAAAAACACAAACTTGCTGTTATTTTTTCAAAAACGTGTGAAATGACTCATGTATTTGATGGGCCAGTAAACCAATTATTACAAAATAAACAATATAGTAGTAAAATAATGAAACAAATACAAAACATGCAAATTTGTTCAACAGAAATAAACGAAGAACGAGAAAAACATAATAAAAGAAAAAAACGTGATGGTATTATGATAATTATTGATGATTTAAGTGCAGATGCTAAAACAAAAGAAAATAATTGGACAAAAGATACAAACTTTCTTGAATTTATGTTTGATGGAAGACATTATAAAATTACATTTATTTTATGTGTTCATGATCCAATGATTATTCCTTCAATGGCTAGAGAAAATTTAGATTATATTGTAATTGCTCAAAATCTTACAAATGCTGCATTTGAAAAATTTTATAAACATTATTGGCAAGATACATTCGATGATAAAATAACATTAAAACAAACTATGGAAAAATGTACACAAGAATATAAAATGATGGTTATTAATAGAAAAAAGATGTTAAATACAAAAATAAATTCTATATCAGATATAGTTTCATATATAGATGTTCAAAATCCCAAAAAAATTCCAAAATATAGATTTGGATCAAAATCAATAAATAAAATATTAGATAAAATATATGATAAAGATTGGCAACGAAAAGCACGTAAATCTGCTATGGGTAAATTAATGAATAAAACTGAAGATATAATATTACAATAAGTTACATTATTTTTTTATATAAAATTAATTTATATATTTTTGTAATTATCAAATAGTTATTCATATGTTTTCAAAATACTTTGAAGATATTGTTTATAAACAATTAGATATAAAAAATTTAATAAATTTGTATAATGTAAGTAATATTGATATATTTGATGATATTATGGAACAAAAAAATAATAATAACATTTATATAAATTATATGTACTTTAATAAATCAAATATAAAAAATTTATTAAAAGATATGATAATAAGTAAATTTGGTGATTTTTGTAATATAAATTCAATTTCAAAAAATATTAAGGATCTTATTTTGACACAAAAAATACATGAAATACAATTTTCAAAAAATGATTTTTGGAATAAAGTTCCATTTTTAATACCATCATTATATGATAATATATATTATCACTTTAAATTACATTGCAAAAATGATAAAACATCATTATATTGTGATTTTGATAAATATTATAAAATGAGAGGATTGAAAAATAATGAAAAATGGAAAACTGCTTGTGAGGAATTGGATATTCCAAATAAGAAGAAATTTTTATATAAAAATATAAAAAATCTTAAATTTATAATAGATGATAATTTATTTAAACAATTTGAATTACATTTTTTCAAATTACCAAAATATACATATTTTTGGCCATTTATGACAAGTATTGTTTCTGATGGAGAAGTTAGAGATGATAAATATTATCCATTAATAACACCAAAAGATATTTTAAAAATAGATTTTTTATCAAAATTTATCATTGATAAAAAACATAAACAACAATTTTTCAATAATATGATGCAATATTTTAATTGTAAAGAAAAACAAGATATAATTAAATGGAAAAATAATATAACAAATAAACGATATATTAAATTATTGGATAGAGCTTATAGGAAGAAAGTTAAATATAAACATTAAATTAATATCATATTTATTTTTTTTGTAAAATTAAATTTTGATATTGATATATAAATATGCCGTACAGTAAATTTAAACATAAATCAAGAAATAAAGAAGAATCTTTTGTTAAAAAATATGGAACAGATCCTAAAATTTTTTCATGTAAGAAATTGGACTTATTAGTCAAATTAAAACCGCCACAAAAACAAGAAGGGTATATATTGACAGCATTACATATAAAACCAAACGAGGATATATGTAGATTGAAATGTTGTCTTGCATGGGAAAAATTCTTATCAACTAGTGGAAAATTGATATTAGAAAAAGCTATTATTAAGAAAAATTATGAATTCTTATATGAGAAGTTTTATGATTTTGAAAGAGTAAATAGTGAAATTCTCAATGATTTATTTGTAAAAAGATATGGAAAAGATTATGATGACCACGGTCTTATTCTTCCAATTGGGGTATTTAAGAATAAAGAAGAATCAAATAAACATTTGAAAAATATTTCTTATAAAAAATCCAATATAGCTAAATATGGTAATACTTATAATCATGGTTTAGGCGGATTTAGTACATTTAATCCACCATTATCTTGGGTAAAGAATAATGATTATGGTGACGATAAAATGAATAAAATAATGTCTGGTGCAGCACACAATAAAGAACTAGCAAATGAACATTTTCAGGCAAGAACCGATTATATGAGAGAAAAAGCTAGAAGAGACTTAGTTAAAAATAATCAAGTACCAAAAAATAATTTAACTAAAAATCAATTCCGTAATATTGATGAAAATGAATTTGAAGAGATATTTAGTTCATGTTTTGATCCAGAAGATCAATTTAAACTTAGAATGGATGGAGGAATAAATAAAGAAGCAAGACAAAAAGTAAAAAGTATAGTTGAAATGGAAGCATCATTACCATCTGATGTAAAATTGAGAATTAATCCAAAATTAAAGGAAAAATTTAAAATTAAAAATAAGAGAAAAACTGAAACAATAACTAAATTAAAATCAACTCCAGGAGATTTTATTATTTAATATATACGTAATGTTTACAACTAATGATTTATATAATAAAATAATTATTTCTATAATTATTACAATTATATATATACTTATAACGATTTTTATAAAATTGACTACAGAAATTAAAAATTGTAAATCATTGATAAAAAATAAAAAGAATTATATTTATAGAAAGAAAACCGTCATTATAATAAGATCAATATTGATATTTATTTCATCTTTTGTATTAATTGATTTTTATTCTAAATCAATAAAACCAAAACCGATAACTAAACAAAAGATTATTGAAAAAAAATATAATTTAAAGAATACTGTTGAAAAAAATTTAACTGATAATAATGATTTAATTTCTATTTTTTAATATCCCCAAGAAGTTATTTCTTCGTTGATCTTTTCAGTTGATAAAACCGGTTTATATTCTGAAATAAGTGACTTTTTCATATATTTAATAAATTCTTCATCATATTTATCATTTTCTTCAACATTTTCTAGTGCTAAATTATGATCTTTTGAGAAATTTTTATTAAATTCCGTTTTAATTATTGATACTTTATTTAACATTTCTTTACGTAATGCCCATTCTGGTTTAATTGATACTTCGTCTGTAACACCATTCAATGTATTGATAATTCTATTAAAAATACCTGTATTACATACATTCATTCCTTTTTTATTTATACAATTAGACAATTGATCACCTAAAATTCCAATTAAATTATCTTTTTTTTCTTTATCTTGTTTATTAATATAATTATCTACTACATTAAGTATATTTTTATGTGTCATTCCATATGGCATAACTAATCCATTATTTTCATTTATATGAGTTAATGTTTGTTTAATTTTATTATTTTTATCTGATACTGTTGGAAAATAATTTGTTATTTTCGCAGTTATCTCAGGATTTTCAATAAAATCACCTATTTTATTTTTTACATTTTCAATTGATTGTGTTATTGTTTTTATAACTCCACTATCATGTACATTTTGTTTGTCACTTGTTGCAACTTTACTTTTATCAATTTTAGGTTTTGTATCATTTTGTACAATTAATAATAGTGCTTCAAAATCTTCATCGTTTAAATTAAAATTATAATTTGTATCATAAAGTTGTTCAGTTAATCGATCAATTCTATCATTAGTTGCAATAGGTTTTGGTATAAATGGAATATATAATCTACGTGTATGTCTAAACACTACTTTTGTTTTAGGTTTTCTAATTATTTTATATAAATGTTTTTTTATATTTTGATATCTTCTAGAATTTAACATAACAGGCCTATGTACCACTTTTGGTGTTAATAAAAATTCTTTTATCAAATTAATAATAATAATTATTAATATTATTGAAAAAAATACAATTCCAATTATTTCATAATCCATATTTAATATATAAATAAAATTATTTTTTATTTAAAAAATAATTATAATCTGATAACATTATTTTAGATTTCTTTGGAGATTTATTTTTCAACATCGTTGCTGGTATTTTCAACATAAATAATACACTTTTTTTACCATATTTATTTATAGCTTTATTTAATGCTATGTATCTATATTTTGTAGATATATCTGTAGTATAACCATATTGTGTCAATTTTCCTGTTTTATTTACAATTCCACCACGTACATTAGTTTGTTTTGATTTTTTAACTTTTTTAATTCTTGCAATAATCGTTTTTCTTGGCATTTTATATTATTGAAATAAATATTTTAATATAAAATTAAAATGATATATTAATTAATATGTATATAGAAGATTTAGGTTTTGATATTTTATCAATAATAATTGAATATTGTAATCTTAAAACAAGAAATAATGTTAATTTATTATCTACATGCTTCTATAATATAAATCATGATACTTTGATATATGATAAAATATTTAATTTTAAAAGTTTTAATAAATGTAAATATAAAAAACCAATAAAATTTAAATGTGGTGAATTAAGTGATATGATAATACTTGATTATATTTATTCAATAAATACATTAGATTTAACAAATTGTAATTTTAGATATAATAAAAAAAATAAATATATAAATTCAAAAAATATCACAACATTACATTTAAGAGAATATAATTCATTTTTAAATATATTTATAAATTTAAAACATTTGAAAATTAAAAATATTAATTGTTTTGATTTAATAGAATTAAATGTATTTACTAAACTAAAAACATTATATATATCAGAAATAGATATTTTCAATACTTGTTTTAATTTTACTAAACTTAAATCACTTGAAACTGTTTTTATTCCTAAAACTTATAGAAAAGAAAAATTTACTGTAAAATTTGGCCCAATAAAATTTTTATATATAGGAGGAAATGTATATAAAAAAGAAAATAGTCCAATAGGATTAAAACATTTAATATTAAATCAAAGATTTAAAAGTCTAAAAACATTATCGTTAGAAGAAACATCATTATTGGAATTGCACTTAATTGATCCAAATTGTGGAATAAATTTATATAGTTTACCGGAATCATTGAAAATATTTACAGTACAAATACCATTAAAATTAATAAAAGTATTAAAATTACCAAAAGTAAAAGTAAGTAATATAAATAATAAAAAAAATATATTTACAAAAATTAAATATTATCCTCAAAATATGGAATTCATTGATATTAGTAATATAAAATGTATAATAAATCCAAAAAATTTAAAAGTGTGTATTATTGGTAAACATACTTTAGAACGTGCAATATCATCATTATATAATTGTACTCAATTACATACTTTAGTTATTCAAGACTTAGATTATTTAATAGATGTAAGCATGTTACCTAAATCTTTGAAATATATTTATTTTGATGAAAAATGTAAATATAAAACAAGAGTATCTAATGTAAAAATAATGGTTTGTCCTAATATACAAAAAACTAAGGAAATATTATTTAATAGATGGTATAAAAAAATAATAAACAAAAAACCATTATTTAATCCATATACATGAATATTTATTGATCTTTTTCAACTATTATAAATTCTCCATTTTTATCTAATACTGGATTTGCAAATTTAATAATTCCATCATCAGATTTATCAAAATATTTAATTCGTATATATTTTCCAATATATCTATCTTTTCCATACCTCATAAATTCATTTCTGTATTCATTAGTGCCACCGGCGTCTATACGACGTATTTTTCCATTTTGTTGTTTAATTACAAAAATTACACTGTCCTGATCCTTTTCTGAAGACGTTATATCAACAATTAGATATTCGTCAACATAAAACATCTTATTTTTCAATAAATTTATTGATCTATTGAAATCATAACTACCAAATTTTTGTCGAATAATAATTCCTTCAAATCCTTTTTCAGTATATTCTTTAGTTTTAGCATATACATGATTTTCATCAGTTAATGTAAATGTTTTAACTAATTTTATATATGGATTTAGTTTATCTTCCAATTTATCATAAATATCTGTTAAAGTTGTTATTCTTTTGATAAATGGCTGATTATGTTTATCTTTGAAAAAACAGTCAAACATATACAATGATATAGTCTCTTCATCTTTATTTGTTGTCTTTTTTCTAGAAACAATTGAATGAATTTGTTGAAGTGATAAATTCGGATTAAACAATTCTCCATCTATATAAATATCTGGATATAATTTAAAAATTTCCATAAGTTTAGTTTTTAATGTATTTAAAAATATATATTGTTTTCCTCTTCTTGTGATCATTTCAATTTGATTATTATGTAAATAAACAATTGCTCGCTCTCCATCTAATTTAGGTTGTCCCGCTGCAGGATAACTAACTTTATTTTTAAATTTATTAAATTTCTTTGCCAACATAGGTGTAATAAATAATTCGGTATTATCTTTATCTATTGTAAAACCATCAGCATATTTATTTTTAAAAATAGTTATTGCTCGTTTAAATTGACTTTCATATGGAGTCATTTCATTTTTTTTACCTTTGTTTTTTGTTTTAGTTTCAAAAGTAACTTCAATTTTAGGTTTACCGGTTGTTTCTAGAATAGATGATTCTCTTAACATTTTGGAATTACCATTATCTTGTTCTTCAACAGTTAATTTCCAATATAACGTTTTCTTTCCACATTTTCTTTTTTTATAAATTGTTGGAAATTGTTTAGAATGGTTGATATTTTTAATTATCATAGAAATGTCCATAATGTTTATTATATATTATATTATAAAATCAATTTTAATATAATAGCGATATAAAATCTTATTAAAACTTAAATATTATTATATTTGATATATATGTTATATTACTTTCCATATCTGTCAAATATATTTTATTCATAAAATATAAATATATATCTTAGGATTTTGCGGTTTTTAGCTTTTTATATTTTTTTGCTAAATTTATAAAATTTTTTTTCAAAATATGATATTTATTTTTAAATTCATCTAATGTTCTTTGTTTAAACCACGTAACTAATCCTCTTCCGCCTTTTTTACTTCTAGGTTTTAAATAAACTCTCCAAACTCTAGAATTTTTTGATAATAACTTTTGTTTATCAGAAAGTATTATAAAATTTTTATATTTATTGATTAAATAACCACCAGAAATATAATCTGATTCAGTATTTTCCCAATCTAAGATGTATGAGAAAAAACCACTCTCATAATCTGCTATATATTTAACTTGACTAAATGATTTTGAAATTAATTTAGAAAAATCATCTTTTGAAATAGTAAAGAATCTTTCTATACCAATTACACCATTAGATTTAACCCATTTACGTCTTTTAACAAATGGTGCTATTTCTCTAAGTTTTTTATATTCAATTGGATTAACTATTTGTTTTATAGATATATTTTTAAATTTTGTAGATTTGTTGCTTGATGTTTGAGTATTAAATGAAGGAACTTTTCGTTTATGTATAATTATACTTTCTCTTGTTTCTAAATCTGGCGTTAGTTTTATTTTCAATGGTCTAATGATATTGAATGAAATAGAATCTATATTTTTATTTTTCTTTTTATGTGGAAGATCTATTAAAATACTATTTGTAGAATCTGTAGTACTAATGGTATTAATGGTTATTGAATCTAAATCTTGTTTTATCTTTTTTCTTTGTTTATTTTTTCTTTTTTGTTTTTTTGATATTTTACTATGAGTTTCTGTTACATCAATACTTAAACTATCTCGTTGTATATCAATAGATATTGATTCTTTGGTTGAAAGATTTGTTATTAGATCCATTATATAAAAGGAAACTTTTTTAAAAAGAGACTTTTTAGAAGAGACTTTTTAGAAAAAAGTCTCAGCAAAAAGAAATGTTTATAAAATTGAAAAAAAAATATGATAATATCTTTTTGCTAAAAAGTCTCTTTTAAAAAGTCTCTTTTTGCTGAAACTTTTTTCTAAAAAGTTTCTAGATATTATCAACAAATTCACAAAATGATTGACTTGACTTTTTATTCCAATTATTATAAAAAGTTCTAGCGATTACTTGAGTTTTTGATATAATGTACAGTAATGCTATATCTATAGATATTATATCATTAAATTTACTTGATATCATCATTGAAGAACTAGATAATTTACACAATGATTTATATATTGAATTTTTTAACTTACTACCACCATTATTTTCGAAAATTTTGTTCGAATATAATCCGGTGAGCGTTGTTGTATCAGTTTTATCAATATTTTCAATTTGATTTTTATTTTTAACAATAATATCAACAATTTTAGTTTTATGATCTTTTGTTTCAACTTTGAATTTATTCATATCATCGGTTTTCTTTTTAAAAGCATCACGTTTATCTTCAATTTCTTTTATCTTATATTTTTCAATATCTTTTACATCAATATTTGATTTAAATATATTAAAATCTAGTTCTTGTTTTTTAAATTTTTTAGGAATATTATCAATTAATTGATTTTGTTCAAGAAATTCATTAATAAATGGTTCATCGTACTCTTCTTCATCATCCATATCATAAATATTTTGTTTATCTTTCTTTAATATTTTTTGTTTATCTACTAAAAAATCTGCACCTAATAACAACCCGCCAACAATTTTGAGAAATTCATCAAATACATCATTTAAATATTGAGGACTTAATATTTTTCTTTTGATTTTTGTTGGTATTAATTGTATCATCATTTTTATACCAGTATAACCATATTCCCCAGTAAATCTAAAAGATGAACCAACAATTTTCTTTTTAATTCTACGTTCTTTTTCCAATTGTTTATCTCTGTATTTATCAACAGTTGTTGCTTTTAATTTAGTTAAATCATCAAAATATGTTGCATATTCTGGAGTTGCATGTACTTGTTCAACAAAATCTTTTTGTGATAAAAATTCTACTTGTCTAGACCGTTGAATATTATTTAAATTTATATTATTTAAATTCAATATTTTAACTGGAAATCCTTCTTGAAGATCTTCAATTTTATTGACAAATTGTGTTCTATAATCTATAATAAATGGATCGTTAGTTGGTTCTAAATTAATAATATATTTTCTTGTTATTATTTTTAAATTTTTTGTATTTTTTATATTTTTTGTTTCTATAACTCCAATTGATATAATTTTTTCTGATAATAAATGCATCATTATTGCTGTGATTAATTTAATATATTTACCATCTTGAAAGTCTTGATTAAAATTCCCAGTTCTTGTAGTAACATTATTTATCATTTGTTGTTGATCACCAAATATTTTTGCAATTATATCATCATATGATGTAGGTTGAGGTTTTTTTAATATGTCTATAATATCACTATTATTACCATTATTTGCATAATCTGTAAAATCCTTTATACTTTGGTTAATATATTTTAATTTTATTTCTTTACCAAGTTTTCTTCTATCTTCATCAACTGTTTGAATAAAATTCTTATAAATTTCTGTATAATATTGTTTGATTTTCTTTTCTCTATTAAATTGCGTTTCACTTATGTCATTAATTGCTTTAACTCCTTCTTTAGATATATCTTTCTTATGATCTTGTTTTAAAATATATTTATCCTTTGATTGTTTTTTAATATCATCTCTTTGAACTTCCCAAATAGCTTTTTCATTATGATCAAACATTTCATCTAATTTTTCATTTATTTTTTGAGATTGATCAGCTGCTGGTGGATTGGTAAAATCATATAAATTTGTTGCTGTTATTTGTTTGGCCACATATTCACCAGCCATATCTCCCAATATACAAAACAATTTAGCAAAATCTCCTGCTAAATAATTATATGTTTCTTTATCAAATATTTTATCACATCTTTTTTCAAATGCATCAAAATCTCCATCAAATCTTAATGTTCGTAATTCATTGAAAAAACTTGAATCTGGATTAATTTCTTTAACTCTTTTTTCAATAGTTATTATAGTTTTTGTGCTATAATTTGTAACTCGAAGTAAAGATCTAAATATTTTTGCAAATCTTAAATACGATTTATTATCTAATTCTAATATTTTCATTATATCAACAACAACAGATGAGACAACATCTCCTACTCCTGCTAAAGAAGATATGATATTAAGTAATGTAATAATACCCTTATTAACTATTTTATTACCCAATACTTTATCAATTAAATTATAAACTTTATCATCATTATAATCAAATTTTTGAGGACAATAATTTCTAAACATAATTATATAATAAAAAAAAACTTTTTAAAAGAGACTTTTAAAAAAATTTCAACAAAAATATATTAAAAAGTTTATTTTGATTTTTTTCTATTATCAACATAATATTTAATTCTATTAAAAATTTCAAGCAAAAAAACAACAAAATTTATTATCTCCGCAATTAATCCTATAACCACAATAACTACTGCAAGTGGGATGATGGAGGAAGAAATAGCCGTTGCAATTCCAAAAATCGCTCCTATGATACATGCGATAATTATAAAGTTAATAAATGCAATTATAACATATCCAACAATTCCTAATAAACTTGTTGGATTCCATTTTTTTATTGTAATATTTCCTAATTTCATACTTATATATTACGAAGAAATTTTTTAAAAGAGACTTTTTAGAAAAAAGTTTTAGCAAAAAAATAATATTTAAAAAGTTTACTCTATTTTTTTATTTTTTAAATAAATCTTTATTATTACAGCAGATGAAGCTATCCACCCACAAAAAACAAAAAATGACAAAATACTTCCAATAATAACAGGAATGGGATTCGTTATAATTATTCCTAATATGATACAAATTATCATTATAATCATAATTATAATACCAGTGTAAAGTGCATTATATGAAATAAATTTTATTATAGATTTAATATCATTATATTTTATTTTATTAATTTCAGTCATTATATATTACAAAATAAACTTTTTAATAAAAATTTACTTTAATTTTTTTCTATTAATAACATAATTATAGCCATAATTATGAATATAATTAAAGAAATAATAGCATGTACAATAAAATTTTTTAGAAGAATATATATAAATTTTAATATATGTACTTGTTTTTTATTAATATTTTTTTCAATATTGATAACATATTTTAAGGTTTTTTATATAATACAAAGAAACTTTTTAAAAGAGACTTTTTAGAAAAAAGTTTTAGCAAAAAGAAAGTATATAAACTTTTAAACATTATTTTTTGCTGAAACTTTTTTCTAAAAAGTTTCTTTCTAAAAAGTTTCGTTTAAATATTAAAAGTAACCATTTTAACTGGTTTAATGGATTTATTATCTTTTTGGGGTTTTTTAATAATTGTAAATATGAAAATAGATACAATAGCTATTATTAAGATGATTATTACTAATAATAAAATTTCGATAAACATTTTTTATTTTTTATATATAAAAAAAATAAAATGTTTCAATTTATTATAATATTATTAATATTAATTTTTATTATTTTGGCAATTTTGTCAACATTCATTTTTACATTTGTTCAAACTAATTCGATTGATAAATCAATTGTTAGAACTATTGGAAAACCCAGAATTTATCTAAATAGATTTAGAAGAAGATTTTTTTAAGCTACAGATACATTTATAACTGGATTAGTTTTTAAAATTGCTTTATACATATTAAATTTAAATTTTGCATTTTGAAATACATTATGGTCTTTCATCTGATATTTAAATATACTATCCCAAGTTGGTAAACCTCTCCACACATTTAATACTTTTCCAGTATTAAATATATATCCTACTGTTCTTTGGATGAATAGTAAAATTAACATAGGACCTATTATACCAAGAAAAGGTATTAATAGAGCGGAAATCGGAGGGACAACAAAAGATAATAATGATATAATTAATAATATAATTGCACATATAATGAAAGTGATATAAAATGATATTGTATTATGTATTGTTTCACTAATTAATAAATTAATTGATAAAAATCCATCTCTTAATTTAGAATATTTAACTTGTGCTAAATTATTATTTTTAACAAATGTTTTAGGATTATTATTCATTATTATATAATACAATTAAAATTTTATTTTATTTTATCAAGTATTTTATTCAATTTATTTTTATTTTTTTTATCAAAAAACATTTTTGGTGGGTTTTTCAAAAATTCTGAATATCTTTCATTAGATTCTATTTTTTGTAAAAATTTTATAATATTAAATAAAATAAAAGACCATATACTACTCAATATAATAATTGTTGTAAAAAGATGAAGTAAAACTCCAACTATAAGAAATACTATACCTAAGGAAGCAAATGCAACACTACCTAACATTAAAAATGCTATAATATAAATTATTATAATTAAAATAACTAGTATTAATACACTAACTAACTTTGATAAATTAAATTTTAATATATTCTCAATATATTTTTCACTTGTTCTATTGTATTTTAATATTTTAATTGATCGTTCTTTATTTTTATCATTTTTTAATAATGAATTTATTTCTTCCATTTATATATTACATTTAAAGTTATTTTTTATTATATAAAATGGAGAACTATTATACTATTAATGATGTTAAAAACGACAAAAGTAGATTACCATATAAATATAAACTAGTTAAATGTAGTGAATGCGGAGAAGACACTTGTTTATATTATAGAGTATGGTTTACAATAATACATAAATATGGTTTACCAATAAAATGTATAACATGCAATGTTATTGACTCAAATAAAGATTCTAATTTATTTAGTTTACAAAATGAAGACAAAGCTATGTTAATAAGTCTTGCAGGAGACAAATACAAATCTTAAATATTGAAAAAATAAAATATATTTATTTATCAATAAACGAGTGAGGAATATTTTTTGATATGTTTTTATTATTCTTTGAATAAAACATGTATATTATATGAATAAGTGTTTCAAATTTCATATTTTTAATATTATTCATTATTCTTAATAAAATTTCTAATTTTTTTTCAATAGTAAATAATTTTGAATCAGGATTCCATCTAATTACAATATATTGTTTTCCAGGAAATTCATCGTAAATATCACTAATACGTTTTTCATCGCACAAATAATTACCATTACCATATTTATGTTCATGTTCATCACATTCAATTTGAATTACTAAATTATCACTACCATACAATTTATCTGGTCTATATTTTTGACATAAATTACCTTTTATTTTTGTATTTGAAGATAATAAATATTCTGTACCAAAATTTAAGTCTAAATAACTTGACATAATATTTTCATGTCTTGTGGAATTTATTTTTTCACAAATTCTACACATTGAAGAATTACCATAAAAATTAGATAAACATATTTTACATTTGTTTAATTTATGTTTTGTTAAAATATGTTTATCATAATAACTTTTATTTGTATAAATTTTATTACAATGTTGACATTTAAACGTTTCAATATATTTATGTATTTCAAAGTGTTTATTTAATTTTACTTTAGTTAAAAATTTATTATTACATAAATTGCAAACATAAATGTGTTTTAATTTATGTTTTTTACATATATGATTGAATAATAATTGTTTATCATTAATTTCAAAATCACAATATGTACAAATATAAAATTTAGTTATTTTATTTCCCATTATTTATTATAATACAGTTTAATATTTATTACCTTGATTTTAAATCAAGATAATGTTTATATAAAGTATTAATAATACTAAAACTTAATTTATTTAATGATTTATTTTGTAATATTTTTTTAATCATATCAATATCATTTAAATATATTAGATTTTGAGTAATTATATAAAAGAAATTATCAGTATATAATTTATTATTATTTATTATGTATTTTTTAAGATCTTTTGTACCAAACCAAAGTATATTTTGTACTATTCTTGGATATTCAAATATATTATAATTATCATTAATAAATAATTTTAAAACATCAAAATGTCTATAAATAGCAATATTTTCAATCATATCATAATTAAGTTGTGTAGGTTTTATATTTTTATGTTTTATTAATAATTTTGTTAATTCATAATGTTTATTTTTCAATAATAAATAAATCATACTATGATTGATATATGATTCTAAATATTTATTCATTATCAATAATTTAAACACTTTTAAAGATTTATTTTCAATTAAAGAATTAATTATTGATCTCTTAAAAAATTTAAGTATATTAATATTTTTATTGTTATTTAATAATATTTTTATATCCATATAAAATTCATCTTTAGATTCCCCATTATCATTATTTAATAGACATATTAAAGCTTTATATAATATTGTATAATCAATTATATTATTTGTAGTTAAAAATTGTAAAAAATCATGATTATGAGTTTTAAATATATGAATTATTTTATATTCATCTAAATTAGTTAAATTAAGTTTAGATTTATAATTTTTAATTAAATATTTTAATATTTTATATTTTGTATTTTCAACAGCATTATTATATATTATATCAATTGTTATATTTTTAAAATTCGATTTATGGTTCAATGCATATTTTATTTGTTTCAACGATCCATATTTTAAAATAGAATCACTAATAAATATATTATATTCAAAATTATAATATTTTTCATAAATTTTCAATGCTGATGTAAAAATTTTATAATTTTTTAATTTAATTATAAAAATTATAATATAATCTATTATTTTTTTATGAATTAAATGATTAAGTTCTAATGAATATTTTAATATATCTAAAACATTATCTTTATAATTTATTGATAAAAATTTATTAAAAATATCTATACTGGGTATATCATTCATTAAATTATTACTAAAATACTTGGTGTATATTGATTTATGATGTAATTTAAAATCATAGAATAACATATGTTTAAACATTTTATATTTATTATTGTTATTTGATAGTTTTTTATTATTCAAATTAATTGATGAATTAAAAATTTTACTATATTTATATTTAATTGATAATTTATATAAGTATAACTTTGTATTAATTTGATTTTGAAACAAATTAAAAATTTTTATATTTTTGTATAAAATATCTTCATTATATGATATTTTATTATCATCAATATATTTAATTCTTAAAAATAGAGATTTCATATATTTTTTACAATAAGTAAAATCTTTAAAAATTAAATAATTTACAAAAAGTTTCCAAACATCAAAAGAATAATAATCATATTTATATCCATCTTTTATAATTGTATCTATATTTATAATATCTAATTTAAAATTATTTAAATTTTCATATATTTCAAACATTATTATAATAATATTTAAAATATATTTAACGACACTTTTTAGGAAAAAGTGACATCAAAAAATTAATGTAATTGGTTAATAGATGATTGTGATTATTAATAAATCTAGTTTTAATCATGAATTAATGTAATTAATTTTAATAACTTTGGATCTAAGTAATCCGTAGAATATATTCGTTCATCTTGTAATACTTTTTTAACGTGTTTAGTGTATTTACATTTATATGCAAAATCAATTCTTTCTTCGTGTTTTGTTATATCAATATTTTTAATTGTTAATAAATAATTGAAAATAACATCACTACCAATATAAGCCTTTTTCATAATATCATCAATTGAATAAAATAAAAAAATATGACTAAATTTTTAATCATATCTATTTATATATATAGTACATAAAATCAAACAATAAATCAATTTCATCTCCAATTTTGAATAAGAATGGATCATTGCTCCACATTGTTCCCTCACTCCAATCACAATAAAATATGAGATGATTAAGATTAGCAAAATAATCTCCATACGGCTTAAAATAACTCAAAAACTCATTCGATAAGTCAATTTTCTGATAACTATTATCTTGTAGCCATAACTCTGGGAAAATATAACATTCTGGATGCATCGCAAAAACTAATTTTTCAGAAGAATATCGTTTAACTAAAGTATTAATATAACCTCTCTGATACTCATCAAGATTTTTTAATCCGGAATATTCTATGTCAATATATCGAGATTTCCAATTTATTTTATTGCTATAAGTTTTATAACAACAAGCATTTAAATCAAGAGATTTAAAGTAATTATTGATTTTATCAAACCAATATTTATCAACTACACTATTTTTAAAAACATCATTTGATCGTGTATCAATATTAGGAATATTTGTTTCTTTCATATAATTAAAGATAGATTTCATAACAGTATCATGATTAGCAATTGAACTCATGATTATATAGTTTTGATAATTTGCTAATAAAAATCAATTTATATTTTTATTGATAAAATAAAAAAATATAACTAAAATTTTAATCATATATTTTGTGTCTTATGTCTAAATTGTTCCCTCATAAAAACCAATAAATCAATTTCATCTCCAGTATTCCCATTAAAAAAATTATTTACATTGCTCCACATTGTTCCCTTACTCCAATCACAATAAAATATGAGATGAAATTCATTAGCAAAATAATCTCCATACGTCTTCGTATTTAAAAAATTTCCAACAAACTCATCCGATAAGTCAATTTTCTGATAACTATTATCTTGTAGCCATAACTCTGGGAAAATATAACATTCTGGATGCATCGCAAAAACTAATTCTTCAGAAGAATATTGTTTAACTAAAGTATTAATATAATCTCTCTTATTCTTATCAAGATTTTTTAATCTGGAATCTTCTATGTCAATATATCGAGATTTCCAATTTATTTTATTGCTATAAGTTTTATAACAACAAGCATCTAAATCAAGAGATTTAAAGTAATTATTGATTTTATCAAACCAATATTTATCAACTACACTATTTTTAAAAACATCATTTGATCGTTTATTAATATTAGGAATATTTGTTTCTTTCATATAATTAAAGATAGATTTCATAACAGTATCATGATTAGCAATTGAACTCATGATTATATAGTTTAGATAATTTGCTAATAAAAATCAATTTATATTTTTATTGATAAAATAAAAAAATATGACTAAAATTTTAATCATATATTTTAATATTTATTTTATTTTTATAATTTTAACAGATTTATCGTAGTATAACCATGCTGATTTTATAGTATTAACATACTTTCTTTCAAATTTGTTAAGAGTTTTTAATTCGGAATTTTCTATGTCAATATATCGAGATTTCCAATTTATTTTATTGCTATAAGTTTTATAACAACAAGCATTTAAATCAAGAGATTTAAAGTAATTATTGATTTTATCAAACCAATATTTATGAACTACACTATCTTTAAAAACATCATTTGATCGTTTATTAATATTAGGAATATTTGTTTCTTTCATATAATTAAAGATAGATTCCATAACAGTATCATGATCAGCAATTGAACTCATGATTATATAGTTTAGATAATTTGCTAATAAAAATCAATTTATATTTTTATTGATAAAATAAAAAAATATGACTAAAATTTTAATCATATATTTTCAATTATATCAGCCCAGCCATCCATTATCTGTCTCAAAATCTGTCTCATGAAAGTGTTCCCTCATAAAAAGCAATCCTTCCATAAATACTCTCACTGTTATTTCAATATCATCATATTTAATAGAATTTTCAAATAAGTTATAACTATAATCTTGTAGCCATAACTCTGGGAAAATATTATATTTTTCATCAATTATAATTAAATTTTCAGAAGAATATTTAATTGGTTTTTTACAAAAATATCGGTCAACTATAGTATTAACATATTTTGTTTCAAATTTATTAAGAGTTTTTAATTCAGAATCTTCTATGTCAATATATCGAGATTTCCAATTTATTTTATTGCTATAAGTTTTATAACAACAAGCATTTAAATCAAGAGATTTAAAGTAATTATTGATTTTATCAAACCAATATTTATCAACTACACTATTTTTAAAAACATCATTTGATCGTGTATCAATATTAGGAATATTTGTTTCTTTCATATAATTAAAGATAGATTTCATAACAGTATCATGATTAGCAATTGAACTCATGATTATATAGTTTTGATAATTTGCTAATAAAAATCAATTTATATTTTTATTGATAAAATAAAAAAATATAACTAAAATTTTAATCATATATTTTGTGTCTTATGTCTAAATTGTTCCCTCATAAAAACCAATAAATCAATTTCATCTCCAGTATTCCCATTAAAAAAATTATTTACATTGCTCCACATTGTTCCCTTACTCCAATCACAATAAAATATGAGATGAAATTCATTAGCAAAATAATCTCCATACGTCTTCGTATTTAAAAAATTTCCAACAAACTCATCCGATAAGTCAATTTTCTGATAACTATTATCTTGTAGCCATAACTCTGGGAAAATATAACATTCTGGATGCATCGCAAAAACTAATTCTTCAGAAGAATATTGTTTAACTAAAGTATTAATATAATCTCTCTTATTCTTATCAAGATTTTTTAATCTGGAATCTTCTATGTCAATATATCGAGATTTCCAATTTATTTTATTGCTATAAGTTTTATAACAACAAGCATCTAAATCAAGAGATTTAAAGTAATTATTGATTTTATCAAACCAATATTTATCAACTACACTATTTTTAAAAACATCATTTGATCGTTTATTAATATTAGGAATATTTGTTTCTTTCATATAATTAAAGATAGATTTCATAACAGTATCATGATTAGCAATTGAACTCATGATTATATAGTTTAGATAATTTGCTAATAAAAATCAATTTATATTTTTATTTATAAAATAAAAAAAATATGACTAAAATTTTAATCATATATTTTCAATTATATAGAAGAAAATAATCAACTAATTCTTCATCATTATCTAATGTAAGTCTCAATTACGATCAAAATAGATCATCATTTTATGATCCTTGGTTGATATCCACATAGATTGAGTACATCGTCCAGTATATACTGGATTTTCAGCAAATACAACACATTCACCATAAGGCATTACTGATATGGCTTTTAATTTTTTTTTAAATGCCTGATTAATATATTCACATATATTTTTATCGTATTGCATTAATATCTCACAAATATATGGCTTTGGTATTCCTTTTCCATTACCATTGATAAAATCATCTACGGCATTATTGTAGTCAGTATTTTTTTCATTCTTAACAGGATCTTTATAAGGAATTGCAGACATTTTATTATAGTTTTGATAATTTGATAATAAAAATCAATTTATATTTTTATTTTTTTATTATATAATAAAAAAAATAAAAATCAATTTATATTTTTATTTTTTTATTATATAAATATGCCAATTTGTAAAAATGATTCAACAAAAAGTTATAAAGGAACCGAACTATCCCCCAAAGGTTTAGGATGGTGTTCTCATTCTGAAAAAATTAACAAAAAAAGAAAAGGAAAAGATGGTAATGAATGGGTTGTTAAAAAGACTAAAAACGGTCATCATAAATGGGTAAAATGGAAAATTTAAATTGTTATTGAAAGATAAGAAATTATTTTTTGTTGAAACTTTTTTATAAAAAGTTTCTTTTTAAAAAGTTTCTTTGTTTTATATTATATTAAAATTGATAATATAATACAAATATTTAAAATATAATGTTCGTATTACCAAAGAAATCTGATAAACAAATTGAAATACTTAAATTGATAAAAAATAATAATATTATTATTGATTCTGTTGCTGGTTCTGGAAAAACTACTACAGCTCTTCATATTGCATTGGATAATCTTGATAAAAAAATATTATTATTGACATATAATGCTAGATTAAAACTTGAGACAAGAGAAAAAGTATTTACTTTAAAAATACCCAATATGGAAGTACATTCTTATCATGCATTTGCTGTAAAATATTATATTGGAAAAGATGGAAAAAATGATAAAGGAATTTCAATGTTATTAGAAAATGATATATCTCCTCAATCTACATTTAATTATGATTTAATTATAATTGATGAAGCTCAGGATATTAATAAATTGTATTATAATTTAATTAATAAAATAATTGAAGATAATTCTAACAAAACCATTAAGTTGTGTTTGATTGGTGATGAATACCAAACAATATTTGATACTTTACAAAATTCAGATAAAAGATATCTAAAATTTGCTGATAAATTATTTAATATCAATAAATTAGAATGGAAAAAAGTACAATTAAATAAAAGTTATCGAATAACACAAAAAATGGCTAAATTTATCAATACTTGTATATTGAAAAAAAATAGAATATTTTCAGATAAAATATGTAATGATGATTCAGTTAATTATTTAATAATTAATACATTTTCTGCAAACAATACATTTAATGTTGTTGAAACATATATGGATAAAGGTTATAAACCAAATGATATATTTATATTAGCCCCATCCATTAAAAAGAAATCAAAACTTAAACAATCAAAATCACCGTTGAATAAATTAGAAAATAAACTATCAGAGAAATATCCAGTATATATTCCTGTAAGTGATGAACAAAAAATAACAAGTGATGTTATGAAAGGAAAAATAGTTATTAGTACTTTTCATCAAATAAAAGGTATGGAACGACCAGTTGTATTTGTATTTAACTTTGATGATACATATTTTAAATATTATAATAAAAATTGTGATGTAAACTTTTGTCCAGATATATTATATGTAGCTTTGACAAGAGCAATTGATCATTTAGTAATATTTCATCATTCAACAAATGATTTTATGCCATTTATCAATAGAGAAGAAATTGGATCATGGGCAACAGAAAAAAGTAGATTTAATCCAGGGAAAAATGCTAAAACCTATTATAGGAAACATACTTGCCCAACTGAATTAGTCAATTATTTAAATTATGATGTAACTAATAAAGCTATGAAATTTATAACTATTACTAAAGAAGTTAATAATGATTTACCAATAAATATCAATAATAAAATTAAATCGGGAAAAATGATTGAAGAAGTTAGTGAAATTAATGGAATAGCTATTCCGTTTTACTTTGAGTTGATAAAAACTGGTAAAATTTCTATAGTTCCAGATAAAAAATTCGATATTGAAAATATAAATATTGAACAATTATTGAAAATAGCTACAGAATGGAGTGCAACGAAAACTAATTATAAATTTAAATTAAATCAAATAAAAAAATATGATTGGTTAACAAACAATCAATTAAAATTAACATATGATCGATTATCAAAATATATTAAAACTGATCCAAAAATAGAGTGTAGATTTAGTTTTAATATATTAGATTATACTGTTAATGGATTTGTTGATTGTATAAGTGATGATATTGTCTGGGAATTTAAATGTTGTACAAGTATTAAAAATACACATATTCTTCAATTAGCAATATATATGTATGCATTTTTAATAAAATATCCCGAGTCTAAACATAAATTCAAACTTTTGAATATATTATCTGGAGAAGTAATAGAAATAACATCAGATATTTCAAAGCTAAGTCAACTTATTAAATATTTAATTATTGAAAAATTCTATAAGAAAAAACATGAAATTGATGATGAAACATTTATTAAATTGAATACAGAATCTAAAATAATTGAAAAATATGATAGAAAATATATAATGATTTTAGATATAGAAACAACAAAATCTAAAAAAATCATTCAAATAGCATATTGGATATATTGTCCGATAAAGAAAGAAATTATAAAGAAAAAGAATTTAATTGTTAACGATGGATCGGGTGAAGTTGATTTTTATAAAATGATATCAATTGATGTCATTTTACGCAATGGTAAATCATTGAAGAAAGTAATGGAAATACTCCTCAATGATATGAATAATTGCAGTCATATTATTGGACATAATATAATTACATTTGATATGAAACATATTAAATTGGCATTAGATTATTATTATATGAAATTTAATTTTCCAATACCAATTGATACAATGAAAATAACAAAACACATAGTTTGTGCAAAAAATAAAAGAGGTAACATTAAAATGCCTAAATTAAGTGAATTATATAAATTTTTATGTGCAACTGATATGGATGAAGACGAAGCTCATGATGCATTTTATGATGTATTCATAACTTTTGAATGTGTAAAAAAATTAATAAACTTAAAAGTTATAACATTTTAATAAAACATTTTATATTATTTTTTTATTTTTTTATACAATTTTTTAAATCTTTTTATCAATAATATATTCGGTAATCCATATTCATATTTATAATTATAATTTATAACATTTTTTTGATTATGAATAATATGTTTGTATTTTTTATACATACGATATGGAGTTGAATGAAATGCTTCCACCGGAATTTCAAATCCTTTTTCATGTAAATATTTGACAATTTTCATACAATCGTTGGCAAATGCTACAATTATTAACTCATTTTTATCACATGTTTTTATTATATCTAATTTTAAACAAAAATCTATCATTTTATCATTTCTAGAGTCTATAACTGTTTTTATGTGTTCCATTTTTATTTTAACATATTTTAATATCAATTTAAACATTTTAAAATTATTTGATTTGATAGCACAATCTATTAAATATCCAAACTTTTCAACTATATTATATTTTAATAATAATTTCATCATCGATAATCGATTTTTTTCCATAACATTAAAAATCATATTTGAATTAAATATTGTAACTTTTATTATTTCACTAATATAACAAATACCATCTGAATTTGTATAATATTTAATTATTTTTTTTAATATTTTTGTATGATTATTTTCAATTATCCAATTACTTATATAAATTATATCTATATCATCAATATATTCAATTGGAAAATAATTTAACAATACATTAATATATTTTGGTCTATTATATATTACTGAATAATGTATAAGTCGATTATAATCATCACTTTTAAAATGTCCAATTAATTTACACATTTTTTTAAATATTTTAAAATTATTTCCAAATAATGCATGAATTGCTGCCATGGCATTAATTTCATAAGTGTTATTACAATCTTCTTTATAATGTTCCATTACATCATTTTTATTCAATAGAGCACCATAAATATATAGAAATCGTTTAGTATCTATATTAAATTGTGAATGATACATATTGTTATTTTCAGTCGATACAAATCCAGTTAATTCTAATGAACTAGTTAAATTATCATAAACTTCAAACATTTTTTATATATTATATTAAATAAATCAACTTTATTTACGATACTTAGGTTTTATATATTTCATATCCAATAGATCAAAAATATCTTTTTCCGATTTTATTACATATACATTGTTATTTGAATCACAAATTCTATATTCATTCAATTTATATCCAATTTTTTTAAATTTAGATCTCATCATTACTCCAAAATTACTTGATCCTGTAAAATAAAATAATGTTGTATAAAATGATTTTATATCAACTAATCTGATATCTATCTGTACTATATTTTTATTATAATTCAATAAAAAAGAATATTTTGTTTTTCCTAATGCATAATAATCAATATATCTATGATAATTTTCAGATATACAATTATAAATTTTTTTCATTTTTGAATTAGCAACAATAATAATATCTATATCATTAATTTTAGATTTTTGCCTACGAAATGAACCAGCTACTTTATATTTTACTAATTTTATTTTACAATTTATCAATATATTTTGTATTTCATCAATTATCGTTGACGCTTGAGATCTATTTAATGGTTTCATATCTTTATAATATTTTAATCCAAGTTTTTGAATTCTAGTTAATTTTAATTTATGTTTTTTAATTAAATCCATTGGGCGGTTTATTATTATATCTTGTTTTATAAGTTTTTTAATATAAGCTGGACCAAATCCTTTAATTTTCATCAATGGTATATATTTTTTCAATACATCAATTTCTTCTTTTGCTATTTGAGGACTTTTAATTTTCATTCTCAATCGTTCACCAATTTTATTAATATTATCATTATTTATATTATAAATTGCACTTCGATAAGCTTTAACTCTATATCTATCGTTGAATAATTCATATATATTCAATAATTGATAAAAATATTTTAATATTAATTTCATTATATTAAAAAATAAAATAAAAAAATATTTTTTTTAAATGTATGAGATTAATTATTTATCAATCTATTTCAGTTGAATCTTCTTCATTTTTCAGTTACATTCATTTAATGATATCTTCAATTTCAGTTACAGTTTCATCTTTGGATTTATCTTTTGATTTATCTTCATCTTCATCATCACTTTCATCATCACTTTCATCATCACTTTCATCATCACTTTCATCATCGCTTTCATCATCACTTTCGCTTTCATCATCACTTTCATCATCACTTTCACTTTCATCAAATCTTTCTGGAAGTTCATATTTGAGTACATTTCCTTTATCATCATAATATGTATCTGGTTCGATGCATTCTGGTAGATATATACCAATTTTATTGATTTCTGCATATGTTTTAGTTATGAAAATACATTCATATAATCTGTTACACAGATAAGAAATTACCTCGCAATTCAGAGCATTTGCCGTATCTGCCATTTTAAACAAATTATCTGCTCCTTCTTCAGTTAAATCGGACATATCATCAAGTTTTACATCCAATAATTCCTTACACCATTGCCATACTACGTTTTTGTTTTCTAAATTTTTATTTATCAACATTTTACTAAGACATCTTTCATTATTCTCATTTACAAATTCAACACCTGAATCAGGAATAATTGGATTGAATTTGACATGTAAATTTAAAAATTTATTTATCATCTTTAATGATGAATTCCAGAATATGTAATTTTCAATTACTTCACCGTCATATTCATTATAACAATCAAAATCATTTTCCATGTTTTCCCAAAATTTTGTATAATAACTCCAAACATCCAAATTAATTTTAACTTCTTCTGTATCCATAATTATTTCATTTTCTTCATAATTTTCAATAATTTTAGCTTCGAATAACATTCGTTGTCTATCGTCACCAGATTTATCGGATTTTCCAATAATCTTTATGAATCTACCAGATGTTTTAATATCAGTATTTTCTTTAGTAAATTTTTCACTTAATTTTTTAATCTGTCTTTCATTAGTTGAACTGCTCATTTTTAAAATTATTATATATAAAATCAATTTTATTTTATTTTATATTTAATAATTGATAAAAATATTTTAATATTAATTTCATTATATTAAAAAATAAAATAAAAAAATATTTTTTTAAATGTATGAGATTAATTATTTATCAATCTATTTCAGTTGAATCTTCTTCATCTTTAGTTTCATCTTCTTTGTTCTCTCCAATTTCAGTTACAGTTTCATCTTTAGTTTTATCTTCATCTTCATTGTCACTTTCATTGTCACTTTCATCATCACTTTCATCATCACTTTCACTTTCATCATCACTTTCGCTTTCATCATCACTTTCATCATCACTTTCACTTTCATTAAATCTTTCTGGAAGTTCATATTTGATTATATTTCCTTTATCATCATAATATGTATCTGGTTCGATGCATTCTGATAGATATATACCAATTTTATTGATTTCTGCATATGTTTTTGTTACGAAAATACATTCATACAATCTGTAACAAAGGTAAGAAATTACCTCGCAATTCAGAGCATTTGACGTATCCGCCATCCTAAACAAATTATCTGCTCCTTCTTCAGTTAGATCTGAAATATCATCAAGTTTTACTACCAATAATTCTTTACACCATTCCCATACGGCGTTTTTATTTTTTAAATTTTGATTTTCTAACATTTTCCTCAGACATCTTTCATTATTCTCATTTACAAATTCAACACCTGAATCAGGAATAATTGGATTGAATTTAATATGTAAATTAAAGAATTTTTTTATCATCTTTAATGATGAATTCCAAAACATAGTAAATTTAATTACTTCGTCATTACTATCATCCTCACATTCGTCCAAATTTTCAACAAATTCACAAAAATAACCCCAAACATCCATATTGATTGAGATTTGTTCTGTATCCATGATTATCTCATTATCTTCATATTTTTCAATAATACCTGCCTCAAATAACATTTGTTGTCTATCGTCACCACAATCATCAGATTTTCCAACTACTTTTATAAATCTATTAGTTATTTCAATACCAGTATTTTCTTTGGTAAATTTTTCACTTAATTTTTTAATCTGTCTTTCATCATTTGAACTACTCATTTTTAAAATTATTATATATAATATCAATTTTATTTTAATTAAAAAAAATTAATTTATTTTTTTAATAACTATATTTAATATTAAACATTTCATCAGTAATATTATATAGATCAATTGTATATTTATTCAATTTAGATGTATCAAAATGTGATGCTCCAAAATTGAATGAAATAATTCTATTGTCATGATCACGAACCATATTATCATATGAAACAAATTGTCCTTCATTCATTTTTGATTGTTTTCTTGACATATATCCAACATTTGCAGTTCCCAATGCAGTATCTGATAATCCAGATCTTCCAGCCTTTGCATGATGAAAAGCATCATTACAAGTCATTCCAGTACTAAAATTAGTATAAACCATTCCTCTAGATCTAGGATCTTCAGATCCTTTTGGATATAATGGTAATGTTCTTGATCCAGAGTTCTTTAATGCTCTTGTTTTCATAATTTTTTGTGGGCCTAAACAATTTTTTATTTGTATAAGATGTTGTTCACTTCCTTTTGAACCAGAATCAATCATATTGTATAAATTATTTTGTTCACCAATAAAATTTTTATTATTTTTAAAATAACTAGTCAAAAGATCTGCATTTAATTTTTGATATTTATTAATTATTGTATCAACTTCAGATTCATATATTTCCTCTGGTGTATTCGTTAAAGATATAACTATTTCACCATTATCAAATTTATTCAACAATTTATAAATATCTGTTTGAATGTTAGCTAAATTTTTATTAATTGTTTCTGTTATTTTATCTTCAATAATCAAATCATTAATTGATAAAGTTGCACCATATATTGATAAAAATTTATTTGTAAGCCTGACAAAAGCAAATGTAAATTTACTTGTTAATAATTCACCATATTTTTGAAATAAAGGTTTTATTAATGCTTTCTTAATTATACTTTTTGTCAATATACCAGATTTTACAATTCCATTAATAACAATAAATCCATTAATATTTATATTAAAACTATCCGGTAAAATACAACTTAATGTATCAATTAATTTATATTGATTATTTTCATCAGGTTTAACTCTAAACGGATCATAATATTTAGTATGTGTAACAATTGTCATGAATAAATCTGAATCAATTAATTTGTTTCCATTTTTAGTTATCAAATAACTACCAAGAACATTATCTTGTATTGGATAAATAATTGTATTTGATGCTCCAATACCAACAAAATTCTGACTAACAAATGATATATTTCTAACTTCAACTTGAGAAAGAATAGAATTCATAAGAAACAAGTTCATTTCATCACCATCAAAATCGGCATTATGAGGAGAAGTATTAGTTATAAATAATGATATAACTTTTTCATTATCATTAAATATTTTAACTTTATATCCCAATAAACTATATCTATGAAGTGATGGTTGTCTATTTAATAGAATTATATCTCCATCAATCACATGTCTTTCTACAACATCACCAACATCTAAATCATTTGCTATTATTTTTCTTATTTCCAATGGGAATATTGATAATTTAGTTCTTGATTTTCTATTTTCAAGTTTTTTACCTGAAAGAGTGTGAGATGTAGTATATACATAATTTGCTCCAGGATAAACGTCTGATCCATTGATAATATATTTTTTCAATTCTTCAATATTGTAATTATTTACAATTTCACCATATTGTAATGATTTTGCTATAATTTGAGGAATTCCTACTTCATATTGTTCAATATCATTATCTGGACATATAACACTTCTACCAACAAAATTAACTCTTTTACCAATCATATTTCCTCTAAACAATCCTTTTTTCTTTTCTAGAATCTCATGAATTGATTTAATTTTATGATTTGGGTTATATGAATATTGTACTTTAAAATTATTATCTGTGCTTTTATTTATTATATTTGCAACAAGAGCAGATAGATTATCATGATTTTTTTGAATATTAGCCGAAATATATTCTTTATCATTCTTATTTTTGAGTAATAATTCTTTAAATATTGTATTTTTATTTAAAATATTTGTAAGTTGTCTAAATAAATCATCTTCCGATTTTTTATTATCACTTGTCTGAATTACTGGCCTCAATGATGGAGGAGCTATTGGATAATATACAAAAATCATATTTTCAGGTCGACTGTATATCGGAGAATAACCTAATACTTCAATTTGTTTATTTGTTAATTTACTAAATAAGTATTTTATATATTTTGGTCTTATTGGTCTTTTTTCATCCTTATTATCCTTATTATCTTTAGTATCTTTATTTAGTTTAATTTCAATACCAAATCCAAAATATTTTGAAAATAAAGGTTTTTTGTAATTTTCACATCCTTTTGATTTACAAACCGTTGCTATTTTTTCAGCGATATTAACACATTTTTTCAATCGTAAATGTTGTTTTAATTGTAATAACATATCAAAATTATCTGTTGGTATAAGAAAACTTCCACATTTAAAGCAAATACATTTTAATATTTCTTTAATATCACCCAAAAATTCTGTATTAATAATTGGTTCAGCAAATTTAATATATGAAAAATGTCCAGCATCCTTATCAGAAGTTAATTCACATGTATGGCATTTAATTCCTCGCGTTGTAACACCTAATTTAGGATCATACATAGATCCTGACTTTATTTCACCATTTTCTATACCATCTGGATGTATTATTTCAACATATCCCATATTACGTATTTCTTCTGGACTTAGTATACTAAATTGTATACTTTTTACTTTTTTAGTCGGAACTATTATTTTATTTGAAGACATCTTAACGAAACTTTTTAGAAAAAAGTTTCAGCAAAAACTTTTTAGGAAAATTGATTGACAAATTTAGATTAATATTGTTTTTATATAATAATATTAAATCAATTTTATTAAGAAATTTTTTAGAAAGAAGTTTTGATAAAAAATTGAGATTTATATAAATAAAAATAAAAATAAAATAATTTTATATAAAATATGATATCATTTTATCATATATATCTTTTATTTCATTTTTATGTCTCTATATTTAATATTAAAATAATAATATCCTTTTTTTCTCTATGACATAATATATAAATATAATTGTCCAAATTATGTAGTTTAAATATATAATTATGTTATATAATTCTTTTTTAGAAAATTTAAAATAAGTTTCATAAAATATTAAATTGATTTTATAAAAAAAATAAATTTATAATAACTATGATATTATTATATTATATATTTCTCTTATTTTATTACGGATATTAATTATTTTATCTTTTATACACTTATAAAAATCCATCGTCTCATTATAAATATAATCTTTTCCTTTTTTATTATCAATATAAAATATAAGTATTTTACTTATAAAAATACCCATAAACCAACCTATTAAACAACCTATTAACCAACCTATTATATTAATTGATTTTCTTTAAGATAATATCAAAAAATATTACTTTATTTTTTATAAAATCCAATCTATCATCATTACCCTGTTTGATAAAGCTACATTTTTGCGGTTGTATGATTGTTTTACTTAAAATGTAATTATTTTTATCAAATTCATGATTTATATCTATTTTTGGTATTTGAGTAATTGCATCAACTTTACCATTAGATTTGATTAATTTATGTTTATTATATTGTTTAATTATTAAATAATTGAAATTTATATTTTTATCTAATGGAATATTTGATAATTTAATATCTATATTTTTATTTTTTTATAGAATTTCTATGTATTTTAATGTTTGAATTATTATATAATTTTTTTGTTAGTCTGATCATTATTATTAAAATATTAAATTGATTTTATAAAAAAATAAAATATAATTAATAAATTAATTATGATGTTCTAATAATTGTACAATTTCAGAATATTTTAAGTTTTCATCTTTACCTGAATAAACTTTTTGTCTAGCATATCTTACAAAATAATTATTATCAATACTTGAATCAATCATTTCGTGATTTAATAATAATTCAACAATTTCTGATTGTCCATGTTCAACTGAGTATTTTATTGCAAAATTATCATTTATAGTTGGATCAATTTTATCATTTTCAAATAATGTTTTTAATATATGAATTTTTTGTCCATGTATAGCATTGATAAACATATTTTTAATAGTTTCATTATTAACTGTTGAATTATCAAATATTTTATTTATATTTTTGTTATCATTTTCAATTGCTGTAAGACCGCTGCGCAGCTAAAGCTGCTTGCCTTCTTACGATCTTGGGTTGTAAGATTGTTTTGAGTAATTAAAGCTGCTTGCCTTCTTACGATCTTGGATTGTAAGATTGTTTTGAGTAGTTTCAGTAAAAAGTTATTTATTTTTTTAATTTATTTTTAAAATGTTTTACAATTTTGTTAATTTGTGATTTTTTATTTTTTTTAATATCTACAAGAGTTCGTTTATTTAATATACGATGTTTTTTCATATCAATAGTTTCTTTATCAACACAATAATGACATGTGTAACATATACGTGGATATGAAGAAGATTCAAATGCCCATATTTCACGTTCACCACAAAGAATACAATTAAAACCCATTTTTATATATTAAATAAAATTGATTTATATTTATTATATAACAAAATGATCAGATTGAATAAAATATTATATAATTTACCAAAAGTTAAACTAAATAAAAACTTTAAATATAATAAAATTAAAAAAATAAATTTAAAATATTCATCAAATGAAAAAATAAATTTAAAATATTCATTAAATAAAATATTAAATAAACAAATTAAAATTAATAATATTTATAATTTCAATAAACAAGTACCGATTAATTTAAATGTTCATAAATTAAATAAAATACCAAAACAATATATAAATAATATTAATAAACAAGAATATATTACTACTACAATATTGAAAAATAAAGAAAATAATAAAAGCAATCTTCGTGGTGGAAAATTATACTTCTTTACAATGTTTTTAATATTAATATTAGATATAATTAAAAATAAAGAACATTCTATAATTATTCAATTAATATCATAAATATATTTATTTTTTTAAAACAAACTTTTTAGAAAGAAACTTTTTAGAAAGAAACTTTTTAGAAAGAAACTTTTTAGAAAAAAGTTTCAGCAAAAAGTTTTAATAAAAAGTTTTATTAATAATTCTACTACTCAAGATCGTAAGAGGCCGAACAGCGCAGCTGTGAGGATGTCTTACCAATAATAAAATTGATTTATTAATATATATAATATAAAATGGTAATTCAAATATATACTGATGGGAGTTGTTTAAAAAATGGTTATGGTGGAAGTGGAATAGCATTTCCAAATCATGAATATACTCATCAATCTATTGAAATAAATGATAAAACAACTAATAATGAAGCAGAATTATTAGCTATATCAATGTGTTTACAAATAGTTGAAAATACAGATAATGTTGTAATATTTACTGATTCTAAATATTGTATAAATTGTATAACAAAATGGTATAAGAATTGGATAATAAATAATACTCTAAAATATAAATTAAACACTGATTTGATAGCTAAAATTTTCAATAAAATTGAAGAAAGATCTGGAACTACAGAATTTAAACATGTTAAAGGGCATTCTAATGATAAATGGAATGACTATGCAGATAAACTTGCTACAGATGCTTCAGCTAGAGTTAAAGCTAAAGTTACTTAGTTACTTAGTTACTTTTTAGGAAAAAGTAAAATCAAAAAGTCAGTTAGTTAGTTAGTTAGTTAGATATTTAGAAAAAAGTAACATCAAAAAGTTAGTTATTTATATTAAATATTATTTTTTATTTATTATATAATATGAGACGTTTTCCAACAAAATTCAATTTTGCAACGGAATTTATAGATGATAATATACAACAATCTATTATTAGAAATGTTGAAATACAAAAAATAATCAACGATAATCAATTAGTTATATTGGATAAAATAGATAATACAAATACAAAAAAAGATGAAAAAATAAAAATACCTGAATTTAAAACATTTAAACAATTATTTGATAAAGTAGAATCGAAAATAGATAATAAAAATGATGTAAATTATCAACCAACAATAGAGAAAATGTTAAATAAAATAAATACAAAAGAAGATATTCAAAAAGAAAACAAAACTATATTAGTTGAAAATATACGTTTAGATAAAGCACTTGAAATTATGAAAGCTAATGCTGAACAACGAAAAAAAGAAAAACAGAATGTTGATAAAGATATTGAAAAAATGACAAATAAAATACTTGAAAAATTACGACCTCAAATAACAGAAATGATAGTTGGTCACTTTTCAAAGGAGTAATATCAAAAAATTAAATAAATAGAATTTTAATAAATATTTTTTTTATTTATTTAAATATTGTCTTGCCCAATCATTTGATTTATCTGAATTTATTCGCATATCAGTAAATAATAATGCGATAAGTTCTTTATCTTCGTATTGAATAGCTTTATGTAATACGGAATTATCATTCATAGATGAATCAATATAATTTAATAATAATTTTATTGTTTCCAATTTAACATGAATATAACAATATATAAATCCATAATTATCTTTTGATATTTTTTTCAAAAATCCTCTTTTATTTAATATTTTTATATCTTTATCTACAGTTCTTGAACAATATGAAATCATACGAAATAAATTATCAATATTCATAAATTTTATCCTATATCCATTATTATAATATTCTTCTTCAGTTTTAAGTAAAGAATATAAATCATTATATAGTTTATATATTTTAATATATTGAAAAAATAAATTAATTTTAATTAATAATTAAAATTTTAATAAAATTATTTTTTAATTATAGATTAAATTGAAAATCATAATGTTTTATAATTACAAATATATCTTTTTAATACAAAATATATAATCTCAAGTTGAAAATATCCAATTCATTATATTTTGATCAATATTATCAAATTTAAATTTATTATCAGATATTATTAGTTTTGCAATTTTAATTTTATTATCAATATATAATGTTTTAATTATATAATTATCATCAATATTTAAATCTATTTTTGAATTTCCTATAAATTTTTGTATGAAATCATATTTATTTTGTTTAATTGCAATTTTAAATAATTTATTTATATAATTTTTATCAATATTCTTGTTATATAACATTAATTCAACAATTTCATCATAATTATTTTTAAAATCATATTCAATAGAAGTATCATCAATTTTTTTATTATTATTTAATTCAATTTTATTATTTAATTCAATTTTTTTATTATAAATTAAATGCATAAGTTGTGTACATTTATAATTTGATGTATATTTAAAAATTTTATCTAAATCAACCATTGAATTATTCAACCACATTTCAACAAGTTTTAAATGTTTATGTTTAAATGCTTGATAAATTGCATAACAATTATTTGGATTAACTCTATTATCATTTAATAATAATTTAACAACTTCCAAATGTCCATTTTTAGATGCATATTGAATTGCTTCATTTAAATCATCTGAATTAACTCTACCATCCTTTAATAATAATTTTACAACTTCTGAATGTCCATTTTTAGATGTATATCGGAATGCTTCATTATTTTGAACACTTGGATCAACTCTTTTATCCTTTAATAATAATTTAACAATTTCCAAATGTCCATATTTAGACGCATATCGAAATACTTCATTATTTTGAACACTTGGATCAACTCTTTTATCTTTTAATAATAATTTTACAATTTTATATTTTACATTTCCAAATGCCCAACGAATTGCATAACGAAGTGCATAATTATATTGACTACTTGGATCAACTCTTTTATCCTTTAATAATAATTTAATAATTTTATAATGTCCATCCGCAGATGCGTATCGAATTGCTCCATTATTTTGAATACTTGGATCAACTCTTTTATCCTTTAATAATAATTTAACAATTTTATAATATCCTTTTTCAGATGCCCATATAATTGCAAAATTATTATCAATACTTGGATTAATTTTATATATATTTAAAAGTTTTTTCATAAATTTATAATTTCTAGTTTTTAAAGCATAATTAATTGCAATCTTTTTTGTACAATCATCTTTATCTAAAGTATATTTTAATAATAATTTCAATACTAATATAACATTTTTATTACATTTAATATATTCATATAATTGATGTTTATTTGTTTGAAATAATTTAACATTTTTGAGTAACCATTTTAAACTATCCCAATATTCAAAATTTAATATATATTTTATAATATTAGATATATCATCTATTGTAAATCTTTGCAATATATTTGATGTTAATAATAATTTTAATATAGATTGTGAAATATGAATTTTTATAAATTTATTGGAATTTATTTTTATTGTTACTTTGTATTTTTTACCCTTATATAAAGTTAATCTCAATGATAATTTTTTATTTAATACTTTTGATTTTATTAAACTATGTAATGTATCAACATTATCATTTTTTAATAGATTTATTATAAAGTTTCGTTTAATTTTTACAATATTATATAAATACAGATTTTTACTATAATTTGGTAACAATTTTTTATTAACTGTAATTTGGGTTAACAAATCATTATAAATAACATACATTATTTATATATATTATCAAATAAATATCAATTTTTATTATAAAAAATATATAAAAAATAAAAAAAGTAAATCAATTTTAATATCAAAATATATAAAAAATAAAAACATAAATTTTTGATATTACCTTTTTCTAAAAAATAACTAAGTAGAACTATATTCTATAAATAATTGTTCTAGTTCTTCATATTTATTTTCTTTAGCAATATTTATCACTTTTTTTAAATCAAAATTATAATTTTTATTATATTTCAATAAAATCTTAATCATTTTGATATTTCTTACTTTAACTGCGTGTTGTAATGCATCATCATTGAATAATATATTAAAATATTTATATTTCAATAATAATTCTAATACATCAACGTATTCATTAGTATAAATGGTTTTATTATATAAATCTAAATCAACTATATTTTCAAAAATATTTTTTATCGTATTCATTTTATTATATTTAAAAAATAAATCAATTTTATTATAGTTACTTTTTATATCTATCTCCAGGTTTATACTCATACAACATAATAATAGTAGTAATAATAATCATACCTTGTGTTAATTTTGGATATGTAATTGCAAATGATATAATTTTAGTAATTATATTCCACATTTTTATATTAATAAAAATAAAATCAATTTATATTATAAAAAATAAAAATAATTTTAAAAAATCAACTTGAAAATATCCAATTTATTATATTTGTATCAATTTTTTCAAAATGTATTTTTTCATGTTGTATAATAAATGTTAACATCTCTTTATTTTTATGTAAATATGCTAATTTTACAATACATTGATCTTCAATATTTGGATCAATAATTGGAAAATTTAATATTATTTTTAATAAATCTAAATAATTATTAATTACAATTATTTTTAAAAAAATACTATTTCCCCACTTTACATCAATTAAATTTTGTTTAAATAATAATTCTACTAATTCTTTATTATTTTTTTTACATGCAAATAATAATATTTCATTATAATTAATAAATCCAATATCAATATTTTTGTTGATAATATCAATTATATATAGTATACGATCATTTTTAATCAACCATTTATAAATATATTCGTCTTTTATTTTATTACGTATCAATTTTACATTATCAAATGACAATAACATACATATACTTCTATTATCTATATTAATTTTACAATTATTTATTAATAATTTTAATATATTTTTATATTTATCATATATTGGTTTAAACGTATAATAATTTATATTTATTATATCAGATTTTGATTCTTTAAGTAATAATTCAACTATTTTAAAATGTCCATTTAAAGCTGCTTGTTCAATTGCATAATTATTATTATAATCAATATCTATTCTAGAATCTTTGATTAATATTTTAACAATTTCTAAATATCCTTTTTCTGACGCAATCATTAATGGATAATTATCATTAGTATTTGGATCTACCCGTTTATCATTTAATAATGACTTTACAATTTGTAAATATCCATTTTCTGAAGCTAATTGTAACATTTTATTATCTTCTATATCAGGATTAGTATCTTTATTTTTGAGTAATATTTCAACTATTTTGGAATATCCATATATACATGCTAACTTAAAGGAGTCATTTAAAATATTTTTATCAATTTTAATATTATTGTATAATATTTTTATAATTTTTAAATTATTTATTCTTACTGCTATTATAAATAAATAATCACACTTATTTAAATCGATATTATAAATTTTTATTATTTTATAAAATAAATTCATATAATTATTCCTTAATGACCATTTTAATAATCTGATTTTATGTTCATTTGTTAATATACAATTTTTTGTTATTATATATTTTTTAATGCTATTTACTTTACTATTTTTAATTAACATATCTATTATTAAATTGTGATTGGTGATAACTTTATTTTTCAATACATATTTCAATAATAAATTTAATATTTTATCAAAATTGTTCGTTATAGCACAATTTATTGAAATATATAGTTTATATTTATAAATTATTTTGATTTGTTTTATTAATATTTTAGTTAATTTATAATAGTTAAATATACATGAATATCTTAATAAATCATTTAAAAATATTTCTGAATTACTAAATTTATTCAATATTAAACATATTAATATTTTTTCACTTAAAGTAAAATTATTAATAACCGAAACACATATATTATTACAAAATATTTTTATATTTATCATATATGCATTAGATATCTTTATTTCAAATAAAAATTTATATTTTTTATTAAAATTTGAATTAGATAATATATATTTTAATATTTTTATATAATCATATTTAAGTACATTTTCAACTACTCTTTTTTTGTCAATAATATTAGTTAATAGATATAATTTATTTTTTAATATTATTTTATTTGAAAATGATATTTGAGTATACAGATCATTATATAATAAATACATATTTTAATATTTTAATATATTGATATATTAAAAAAATAAATCAATTTTATTATAGTTACTTTTTTAGAAAAGTTACTTTTTAAGAAAAAATAATATCAAAAATTTACTTTTTAGGAAATAGTAACATTAAAAAATTTATTTTTTAACAATATTATATTGTAATAATAAATTAACAATTTTAAAATAATTGTATTTAAGTGCTCCTTTCAGAGCCAAATTATATACATTTATCAAATTTGTTTCATTTTTAATTAAATAATCAACTATTTCAATATAACCTTTTCACAAGCAGTTACCAATGCTACATTTATATCATTACTAGAAATGTTTTTCATTTCTTTCAAAAATACTTTAACTAATTCGATATACCCACATTTAGCTGCCCATCTGATATCAATATTATTATTAATAATTTTAGTATAACCAAGTTTTATCAATTTTAAACAAATATCAGTAAATTCTGTTCTTGAATCTATTTTATAAACAAATTGTTTAATCGTTTCCATTTTAGTTTTTTCTTTATTTTGATTATCTTTTTTATTTGAATCAAAATTTATTACTGCTCTAAATGTGATACCACTTTTTTCATATAATTGATATAAATTATATAAACTTTGTAATAATTTTTTATTAGTATCATTTTCAGGTGATTGTTTAGGAGAACTCATTTTATATGGCTTTGATAAAATAATAAATAAAATCAATTTATATCAGTTTTTTAAAAAAATATTAAAAAAATAAAAATTTAATTTGCTCCACAATTTTGTATATCTTTATTTTCATAATCAACACCGATTTTACTAATATCAATATTATTTTTTGTAGTAAGATTTACTTTACAATATATTTTTAAAATACCATTTTTACATTTTCTATACACATTAATACCTCTCGAATATGATATACAAATTTCGTAATTATTTTTTCCTATTGCCCAATTTTCACACCAATTATTTAAATTAATAATTACATTAATAAGTTCTTCATCTGTATCTTTATAATTAATACTAATTTTACTATAATCAATATCACTCCATTTTTCATTATTATTAACAATTCGTTCATCTTTTATAATACCATTTATACATTTATGATATATTTTAATATTTTTAGAATATATTATACACATTTTAAAATTATTTTTTCCTATTGCCCATTTTTCACACCAATCCTTTATTTTATCATGAAAATTGACATATAGATTTATATCAATTTTCTTTTTATTTATCTTTATCAATACCATTTTTTTGATAATATATTTATTTTAATATATTAAAAAAAATAAAATCAATTTATATTATTATGTTATATTTTACTATTATGAAATTTTCAACTTGAAAATATCCAATCTATTATGTTTGGATCAATATTATCAAATTTAAATTTTTCATTTTGTATCAATAATTTAGCTATTTTTATATTATTATCAATATATAGTATTTTTATTGGATAATTATTATTAATATTTAAATTAACATTACAATATGTTATAAATAGTTGTATAAATTTTAATTTTTTTTCCTTTATTGATATTTTAAATAATTCATTCAAATAATCTTTATGTATTTTTATTTGGTAATATTTTATTAAGTCTTCAAATATATCTTGATAATTATTTTTAAATATATATGTTAGTATAAAATTGTTACCATCATTAATATAAGTGTAATAATATTCGTATATTTTTTTTACAATTTCTAAATTATTATTTTCCATTGCTAATATAAATAAGTCATTTAAAATATTTGAATTTAATTTTATATATTTATCTTTTATCAATAAATCAAATATTTTTATATAATTATTTTTACATGCATTTTTTATCATAAAATTTCCAATGTCTGGATCAATTTGTATATCTTTTAATAACAATAATGAGTATATATTAAAATGATCTATATTTGGTTGAGATACAAATTTATCTATAATTTCATGATTAATATTTGAAGCAACATTACTATATTTCAATATTATTTCAATAATTTCCAATTTATTTTCTTTTATAGATAATTTTAATAAATTATCAATAATATTTTGATTTAAATGATGTTGATAATATTTTAATAATACTTCAAGTATACATATATAATCATTGTTATTAAATAATTTATTGAATAAATTGATACAATAATTGTTTAAATTGATGAGATTGGTTGATTGATTGGCATATAATAAAATAGATCTTATGAAATGTGGTTTATCATTTTTTATCGCCAATGTTAATAATTTATCTGTTAAATCTTGATCATATTTTATACGATGAAGTCTTGATAATAAGTCAAATATTTCAAACTTTTCATTTTTACATGCACATCTAATTGCATAATTATTATCAAAAGTTGGATCAATTCTATTATCAGATAATAATAATTTTACAATATCAATATATCCATATTTACATGCATGATTTAATAAATAATTATTATTGATAATTGGATCATAAAATTGTGAATTATATATTAATTTAGCCATTAATAAAATTATATTTTTATTATTAATTTTAGTTGCATATTTAAGTATATACATATTATCTATATGTTGTTCCAATAATAATGTATAATCAGCTATATTACCATGTTTTAATACACTTTTAACTATACTATGATACTTATTTTTTTTATTTATCTTTAATATAATTTTCAAAATATTTATTTTTTTATTTTTTAATATCCATCTTAATAAAGTTTTAAAATTAGAATAGCTTCTTATATCATTTAATAATAATTCAACAATTTTTAAATGTCCGTTTTTACATGCTAATCGAATTACTTGATTATTATTATCACTTGGATCAACTTTTGGTGTAGCTTTTGTTAATAAATGTTTTACTATTTTATAATATCCATATTTACATGCCCAGCCTAATAAATAATTACCATTAGGAGTCTGAACAAATCTTTCATCATTTAATATCAAATATATAATTTTCCAATGATTGTTTTTCGTTGCAAATGGTATTATAAGATTACGTATATAATCTAAATTAATACATTTACATTTGATTAAATTTTCTATTAATTGTATTTTATTTTCAATTAATGCATCAGTTATAAATTTTTGTTTATTTTGTGATAAATCATAAAGATATACTTGTTGGTCATTATATGGTTTTTTAATATTTAAATCAAATATCATATCTTTATAAAGTTCATACATATTTTTAAAATTTATTGATTGTAATTATTAATCAATTTATATTATTAACATAAAAAGTTACTTTTTAGAAAAAAGTAACATCAAAAAATATTTTTAGAAAAAATAACATCAAAAACAATTTAATTACTTTTTAAGAAAACTTTATTGAAACTTTTATTAAAATTTTTTGTCGAAACTTTTTCTTAAAAAGTTTCTTTCTAAAAAGTTTCTTTTAATAGTTTTACTATTTCAATATGACCATTTTTTGTTGCTTGTTTAATTGCATAATTATCATGTTTCAATTCATCAATTACTCTAATATCTTTAAGTAATAATTTAACAATTGCTATATGACCATTTTCTGATGTAGATATTAATGAATAATTATCATTATCACTAGGATCAACTCGTTTATCTTGTAATAATAATTTAACAATTTCTAAATGTCCTTTTTCTGCTGAATAACATAATGTTTGATTATAATAATTACTTGGATTAACTCTTTTATCTTTTAATAATAATTTAATTATATTTATATTTCCATAATATGAAGCTAATCTAATTGCTTTATCATTATTTAAACTAGGATTAACGTGTTTATTTGTAATTAATAATTTAACAATTGATAAACATCCAGTTATACATGATTCAAGAAATAATTTATTTATATTTACATATTTTATATCAGAATTGTAAAATATTATTTTAAATAATTTTGAATATTTGTGTTTAATTGCAAGATACAATAATTTTAATTTTGTTTTTGTTTTTATATCTAATAATATAGAAATTAAATCGTTTTTATTTATATATTTAAGTAATAATACTAACATTTCAATATGATTTGCATATATTGCATTACTAATCAATAAGAAAATATTAGTATTGTTGTATTTTAATATTTTTTTAATTAAGATTTTATAATTATTCATATATGCATAAAATAATAAACTTTTTACATATTTTTGTGTATTTAATAATATCACTAACATATTTTCTGTAAAATAATAATTTACATCTTTTTTTAAATAATTATAACAATATTTATGATATTTATATATATTTTTATTATTATATGATTCATAATTCTTACTATATTCTAGATTAACTGAAAAATTGGATGGTATTATTCTATGATTTCCATTAAATACAGTTTCAATAATTTCATTTTTATTAATAATGCTATTATATATGTATAATTTATTTTTCAATGCATTTCCATTTAAAAACAATATTTGATTACATAAATCAACATATAATAAAAACATATTTTAATATATTGAAAAAAATAAATTAATTTTAAGAAAGAAACTTTTTAGAAAGAAACTTTTTAAAAAAAAGTTTCAGCAAAAAGAGTATTTAAGAAAAAGTTTCGGCAAAAACAAATTAATCACTTATTAAAACTTTTTGTCAAAACTTTTTGTTGAAACTTTTTTCTAAAAAGTTTCTTTACAATTAAATGATGTATTTTATAATTAGTAAATAATATATTCATTAATGATTTACTATATTTAATAAAATGACTTTTCTTTATTATTTTCAATATTTTATTTCTATGTAAATATATATTTATATTACTATAATGGATTATTATTATGGCACTTTTGATTCGTTTAAAATTTATAGCAGCAAATAAAGCGGCTTTGTTATTGTCTTTTGGATTTAATTTTTTATTTTTCAATAATTTTTGTAAACATTTTAGATAACTATGTTTAGCTGCGAATAATATTGAATAATTATTATACAAACTAAAATCAATGCATTTACTTTTTATCAATGTTAATAAAAACAAATTATCAGTTGAATATTTAAAACATTGATATAATAAATATTTTTTATCAATAACATATTTAATAATATACAATTCTATTTTTTGAGGATAAATTGAAAATTTATTAGTATTTATTAATAAATTATTATGAATATAAATAAATGATAAAATATCTTTATATATTTTAAACATGTCTTTTCTATTATATAAAAAACTATTTTATCAAAAAATAAACATTAATAATTAAATCATCGTATTCTTTTATATGTATGGCATTTCATATATGTATTTGAAATTATAACACAACAAATTATAAATATCATTGTAAATAAACTACAAATAGTAACAGTTATACTTATATATAATATTACTTGCATAATTAAATTATATACTTTACAGTTTGATAAATAATAATCATATATACCTCGCATTATTATATTTTCATTGATTATGTATATATAATTAATACCAATTGCATTTTTTACTTCAACAGAACAAGTTGTTTTTTCAATACACGCATTTAAAAATAAATCATTGAGTATTAATAAATCTTTATTAGATTTAAGTGTAAATTCTTTATGTATATATTCATTGACCATATACATTGAAAAATAAGATTGTTCGCCGGAATTAACTACTATTTTGATGCAAGGATAAGTAGTATTTTTAATATACCATTTATCATAAGGTATTTTAATAGTTGTTGCATTTATATGTACAATTAATATAATCAAAATAATTAAAAATAATAATTTCATTATAAAATTTATATTATAATAAAAAAAATAATTTTATAATTTTATTTTACAATTTTAAAATATCCGTTTTTTTTTTTGCTTCATGATATAAATAAGAGATATGATTTTAACTTGTTTTATCTTTTACAAGATATCTTACAATTTTATAATGTCCATTTATAAATGCTACTCTAAGTGCAATATCTGAATTACTACTCAGATCAATTCGTCCATCTTTTAACAATAATTTAACAATTTTATAATAACCATGTTCAGCTGCTAAATATATAATTATATTATTATTTTTTCTTGGATTAACATTTAATATAGAATTATTTAAAATATGTTTAGTAAATTTATAATATCCATTACCGACAACAAATTGAAATAAATCATCAATATTTGAAATAACATTTATTAAATAATTTTTTTCAATAATTTTTTCATATTCTATATTAATATAAATTTTAAAATTATTATTTATTACAAACATTTTTATAAAATAATTAAAAAAATCAATTTTTATTTTAAATTAATAACAATATTTTTTATTTTTGATATAGAAAATATTATTATTTATTTAAACTAATTTTGATAATTTTTATAGTTTGTGTATTCCGACATTAAAACCGGAGATAAAGTCTTTTGTACGTTTCTGTTTCTCAATAGTATGTTAACACTATCAAAATTCTTAATTCTGTAAGCTAGATTTATCGCTTGATTTGAATTTTTATGTAAATTCAAATTAATGATAATACAGCTTATAAAATTACGATTTACTAACAACCTAAGAAAATTACTATTTTCTTGTTCACAACATTTCAATAAAATCGTGTTTTGTATATCGTTTATATCCATTTTTACATTCAATAAAGTTGTAAACATGAATAAATTGTTGTTCTCAATTGATAACTCGATTGCTTCAATTATATCGGATTTACATTTAAGTATTTTTTTATTTTTCAATAAATCACCTACTATTTCTATAAATCCCAAATCTACTGCACATAACAATAATTTATTAGATCCAATAGATAAATCAAATTGTTTGCTATCGATTATCATTTTCATCAAATCTCTATTACCTTGTTCTTCTATAATTTCTATAACATCTAAAAATGTATTTTCTTTTATAGTATATGTACTTAATATTAATTCAATTTTATACTTATCAAAATTTTCACACGCTAAAATAAATTCTTTGTTAATATTCATTATTTTATATATATAATTAAAAAAATCAATTTATATTATTATTAAAATTGATATTATATTTAAATAAAGTTATAATAATATTTATATTATAATATACAATGATAGATTTAGTAACTTTTAATATATTGTCTGATGATTTAACAGAATGGTATGAATCAACATATGAAAAAGAATATTTGGACAAAGAAAATAGATATAAACTTTTGAGAGTTTTTTTAGCAAATTGTGTACAAAGTAAAAAAATAATATTACTACAGGAAGTAACCCTTGAAAAAGTAACAAAATTATCTAAGATGTTTAATGATTGTAATTATACAGTATTATCTACCAATTATGGAAATAGTAATTCTGGATTCATGGGAATATTAATAGCTATTCCTTCAATATATGATATATTAGAATTTAAATATGTAAATATTGGAAAAAATATAGAAACTTGGGATAATCCTTTACCAAAAGAATGGTTTGTTAAACGATGGTTGAGAAATGTTAAATTATTAAAACCTAGATTCGACAAGATGAAAACCGAAAACAAAATAGCCAGATTTAGACAAAATAGAGCAATTTTTGTAACATTGAAAAATGAAGATGGAAAAACGTTTGATATTATCAATTATCATATGCCTTGTAAATTTAGACAACCAATGATACAAATGTTGCATTATTATCAATTGTTGAAATTAACTGGTAAAAATCCATTTATAATTGGAGGAGATTTCAATATTCAACCAAATTCAAAACCATATTTATATATTACTGGAGATTATAAACCATCAAAACTTGAAAAAAAATATAAAATCTTTGATAATACTCCGTTGGTAAGCGTATATAAACAATTTAATGGATTTGAACCAAAATATACTAATTGGTGTACAAGTCCAGAAGAATTTAAAGGTTGTTTAGATTATTTCTTTATCAAAAAAGATAGTTTTAAAATTAAAGATACATTTGTACCAATTATAAAAACTAAAGTTCCAAATTTTGAAATAAGTAGTGATCATATTTCTTTATCTGTGTTATTATCTCTAAATTCATAACTTTCTTTATCAGAATCAATTTCTTGTTCAATTTGTTTGGACAATAAATTTTTTTCATATTTAATACTTGGTAATAATTTATTTTTTATATTAAAATAATATTTAAATATAATATCTTTATAATTAGAAATACTTATCATAATAAGTCCAAATATACCAATTAATTTAAAAATAAACAAACTACTTGTAATTAATATTATAAAAACAGATACCCATTTATAAATATCTAAATCTTCATTCATTTTTTATATAATTGAAATTAAAAAAATAATTAATAATAATTTATAATGAATATAATGATTTTAATAAAAACTGGATTATTTATTATATTCCAGTTATTATATGCCCAAACAAATCAATTTCTTGTTCAATTTGTTTGGACAATAAATTTTTTTCATATTTAATACTTGGTAATAATTTATTTTTTATATTAAAACAATATTTAAATATAATATCTTTATAATTAGAAATACTTATCATAATAAGTCCAAATATACCAATTAATTTAAAAATAAACAAACTACTTGTAATTAATATTATAAAAACAGATACCCATTTATAAATATCTAAATCTTCATTCATTTTTTATATAATTGAAATTAAAAAATAATTAATAATAATTTATAATGAATATAATGATTTTAATAAAACTGGATTATTTATTATATTCCAGTTATTATATGCCGCAGTAGTTCCATTTGGCCCCATAAATATATTAACTTTTTTACCACGTTTATATCGCTTTGTTTTATCGTGTCGAATACGTAAAGCTTCCCATTTATTATCAATTCTTGCAAATTCAACAATATCTTCATTTTTAATTGGTAATTTTGTTTTAATTTTAAATTTCCAATATGGTTCTTTCTTACTATTTGGTGGATCAAATAACATTGGGAAAAACTTCTCACGACCAGTTAAATTAAATTTTTTCTTATATTTTGACAATATAGTTGTTCCATATTGTTTCATATAATTTTTTCTACTTATTGAAATATATAAATTTCCACACAACTCATCTTTTTTCTTTCTTACATCTAAAACTAAGAAATCTATTGTTATTAGATTATTTGGTTTCCATTTAAATATTTTTCCTGATCTATAATTACTCATCAAAGGTGTAAATATTAATCCATCAATATCATAATCATATTTTTTAGTATATACCATTTTTGATAAAACACCCAATGATTTTTGAAAACTTGGTATATAAAAGTTAGCTAATGTTATATTTTTAATCAATCCCATATATTTAAGTCTATTTTTAAAATTTTGTACAGTTACATTTTTATTTTTATAAATAAGTATATCAAATACAATAATTTTATCATCTATTTTTTCAATATCTAATAAAGTAAATGTCGTGTTAGTATCATTTTTAGAATGAAACATTATTTCAAATGATTTATCTATTAAATATGTCCATTTAGTTCCGATATATAATAAAAATCTTTCACCATCTTTTTTCTCGCTAACAGCATAATTCTTTTTATTTTTTTTCAATATATTAAATCTATTCTTATCTAATGACAAAACATTGTTCATAATTTGAAAAGATGTTTTAACTTTTAGTTCTTTTAATATCCATGACATTAATCCAAAATTAATATTGATAAAATCATTAAAAAAATTCACATCTTGTTCAACTTGTTTAATATTGAACTTTTTTCCTATGTATTCTATTTCAAATTCATTATCAAAATTCATATTTTTAATTGTTTTAGATTTTAATATTTTCTTAACTTCATTTATACTTTTAGTATTTCCAACTTTTTTCCAATAAATAAAGACTTTAGTAAAATCAAATCTCCAATCTGGAAATTTCTTTGATAAAAACGATTCTCTAAATTTTAATTTAATATAATCTAATTTTTTATCAGTATCTATTTTTCGTTTACATTTTTTTGGTTCTTCTTTTGATAATACTAATTTATGATATGTATATTTTTGTTCACTTACACGTTTCTTATAATCACATACAGTGGTATTTTTATCTATATCGACAGTAAATCTCTTATTCATAAAATTATAAACATAATATTTTTTATTAGCTTTAATTTTTTTATCAATAATTCCGCTAACTTGAATATCGCGAATATGAGAATCTGTTAATTTTATCTTATTTGGTAATGTAAAATTAGTAATTCTAAGTTCTAATTCATTGGTTTTTTTATATTTATTCAATACATTCATATTATCCTTATTGATATATGTATCAATTTTATTTTAAAAAGAAACTTTTTAGAAAGAAACTTTTTAGGAAAAAGTTTTCAGCAAAAAGTTCTATTAAAAAGTTTTGAAAAAAAGAAATATTAAAAAAAATAATAAAACAATAATATTTTTGCTAAAACTTTTTCTTAAAAAGTTTCTTTTTTAAAAAGTTTCTTTAAAAGATAATCATATGAATTTATTTGTTTCATAACAATATTATATATATCATTAATTGATCCATTATTTTCAATTATAATATCCCACGAGAATTCTTCGTATTGTTTTATAACATTTTTCATCCAATTATAACTATCTTCATTATATTGCTTTCGATTCGGTTCAACTTTTAATCTATTTTGAATTCTATTCCATAATTTTTTTTCATCAACTTTTATATAAAAATTTACCACATTTATATCTATTTGTTTCAATTCATTAATCATTATTATTAATGCATCTAATAAATTACTTCCATATTTTGTATAAATAATTGAAGATAATGGTCCTCTATCACTAATATATATTTCATTATCAGGTAAAGATATCACATATTCAATCCATTTCATCATCCAAAGTGCTTCCATAGTTAATGATTGGACACCTAATTTACACTTAGTATTATTAAGGAAATTTTCATTTATAATCTTATATTTAGATTTTTCAATTAATTTTAATAAAGTTGTTTTACCAGCTGCATGACAACCTTCTAAACAAACCACAATTTTTGTCATTTGTTTTTATTTATATATTTAAATCAACTTTATTATAGAAACTTTTTAGGAAAAAGTTTCAGCAAAAAATATGTTTTGGGAAAAGTTTCAACAAAAAGGTATGTTTTGGGAAAAGTTTCAACAAAAAGTATGTTTTGGGAAAAGTTTCAACAAAAAGGTATGTTTTGGAAAAATAAAATAATAAGATTTATTAATCTTTAAATAATAATAATAGATTCTTTTTGCCAATATGAGATGTTAATTTAGTATAATTGATTTTATATGTCACCTTCATCCGGTTCTATTCGTCTATCTTTCAATAAAAGTTTAACTATTTCAATGTGATTAATCACATTAAATTTATAATAATCATATATTTTTAATCCAATTATATCCATCTCTAATAGAATTTTCTTAGGAATTTTCAATTTAGATTCATTAGTAAATTTCAATGGACTATAACTATTCACACATGATATAAATGATAAATTTTTATTATATGTATGACATTTTAATAATTCTTCATTGAATTCAAATGACCAATCATCACCTCTAATCAAATTTTTAGATTTTTTAGAATTATCAATCTTTAATACATAATCTCTAAAATAATTATTAATATTATTGAAAATCTCTGCGATAGTATTATTACCATAAATTTTATTATATTCCTTCATTAATTTTTCAATATCCTCCATATGTTTTTCTTGTTTTAAATCTTCGTCAGTTTTATAATCTATAAATTTTTTAAATTGTTTTAATTCATCTTGAAATTTATTTTTATCTAATAAATACAACATTAACATTGGTGAAATATTGTCAACTACTGCCATGTCATCTTCTTTGTCAACTTTTATGGTATCATTTTCAATATGTGTATTTAAAATTGAAAGATAACCAAAATGTTTTAATTGTTCTTTAGTTAATGAGAATTTCCTATCTTGAATAATTACGTTCATATTTATAAACTTTGATATATTTATCAATTTATATTAAAATTTTTTAAAAAGAAACTTTTTAGGAAAAAGTTTCAGCAAAAAGGTATGTTTTAGCAAAAAGGTATGTTCTGGAGAAAAAGTTTAAAAATACTTTTTGATGAAACTTTTTCCCAAAAAGTTTCAACAAGAAGGTATGTTTTGAAAAAATAAAATGATAAGATTTATTAATCTTTAAATATTAATTTCTTTATATCAATATAACCATTTTTAAATGCCGGGTTGATGTATTTATCCTCACCAAGAGTCAGTTCGTCTATCCCGTAAACATAATTTGACTAATTTGTAGTGACCATAAATCTCATTATGATCACACATTTTTAATCCGATTATATCCATTTCTAATAAAATTTTATTAGGAATTTTTATTTTAGATTCATTAGTGAATCCTAATGGCCTATAACTATAACTATTAACACATGATATAAATGATAATTTTTCATTATATTTATGACATTTTAATACTTCTTCATCAAATTTAAAAAACCAATCATTACCTCTAATCAAATTTTTAGATTTTTTATAATTATCAATCTTTAATACATAATCTCTAAAATAATTATTAATATTATTGAAAATCTCTGCGATAGTAGTATTACCATAATTTTCATTATATTCCTTCATTAATTTTTCAATATCCTCCATATGTTTTTCTTGTTTTAAATCTTCGTCAGTTTTATAATCTATAAATTTTTTAAATTGTTTTAATTCATCTTGAAATTTATTTTCATTTAATAAATACAACATTAACATCGGTGAAATATTGTCAACTACTACCATGTCATCTTCTTTGTCAACTTTTATGGTATCATTTTCAATATGTGTATTTAACATTGAAAGATAACCAAAATGTTCTAATTGTTTTTCAGTTAATGAAAATTTTTCGCCTTGAATAATTACGTCCATATTTATAAACTTTAATATATTAATCAATTTATATTAAAGAAATTTTTTAGAAAGAAACTTTTTAGGAAAAAGTTTCAGCAAAAAGGTATGTTTTAGAAAAAAGTTTCAGCAAAAAGGTATGTTTTGGGAAAACGTTTAGCAAAAAGAGTGTTTTTATTATTATTTTTTATTTTTATTGAAACTTTTATTAATAATAAATAATAAAAAAATAATAAAAACACTTTTTAAATATATAATTATAATCAATTTTTATTATAATAATCTAACTGTTTTATAATTTCTTCAATAGATGTTTTTAAAATATGATCAGAAATTATAAATCCAGATAATTTAAGACATTTTGGACAAATAATTATTCCTTTTCCACGTTCAAATAATTTTATATAACAATTAATACAATAATCATTAAAACAATATGGACAAGATACATTTTTATTAATTCTTTTATTACAATGTATACAATCAGTTGTACGATTTGCAATTATTTCACTTACATTTATAAAAATTTCATATAAAGTACTATATGGATATATTGTCACTTTAGAATTTAAATTAATGATTATTTCAACATATAATGTTTTATTATCTCTTTTAAATGTTATATTTTCATATATAAATTTATCTAATATAAGTCTTTCAATAATACTACATCTTTTATTATAATTTTTAAATTCTTTGGAATTCATAATTTATTATTTTATATTTTCAATATCAATTTATATAATAAAAATTGATTTTATATAAGAATATATAAATATGGTATTACAAATTGAAGATAAAATAGATGAATTAATATCATTTGTTGATATTAATAATGTAATTCCTAAACAAAATATTAATAAATTTTCAAATAATGATGATATGGGTAAATTTTGGATAAAATGTAAAAATCAAGATAAATTAGAAAACGAACCATATAGTAAAATAATAATAAATGATTTATTATTTAATGATTATCAAAAAGAAGATAAAATGGATATATCTAATGTTCATATTATAAATAATTTTCAAAAAAGAAAATATCATTTATTAAATAAAAATTATACTAAATCATCAAATAAAGATTTTTTAAAATTAATACCTAAATTAACAATTGAAAACAAAATAAAAGAATTTTTAACATTTGTAGAAAAAAATAACATAATACCATATATAAAAACTAAAACTAGATTTACTGATGGATCTAATATGGGACATTTTTGGATATCTTGTAAATATAGATATGATATATCTAAAGAACCATTTAATATTTTATTATCAAATAAATTATTAAAAAATAATTATCAAAAATATATAAATACGAAATATAATGAGAAAATATCATTATCAACTAAAAATCTAACAATTACAGATAAAATTAAAGAATTAATATTTTTTGTAAAACAAAATAATATAGTTCCTAATGACAATAAATATAAATTTTCAAATGGTAGTTCTATTTTAAATTTTTGGAAAAATTGTAGACGTAAATATGATTTATATAAAAAACCTTATAATATTTTATTACTCAATAAATCATTAAATGATAATTATCAAAGATATTTAAATAATAAAAAATGTGAATTACCAATTGAAAATAAAATTAAAGAATTATTATTGTTTGTAGAAAAAAATAATATAATTCCAAAACAAAATATTCATAAATTTTCAAATGATAAATATATATATGATTTTTGGTATACTTGTAAAAGTAAATGTTATATAAACAAATATCCATATGATAAATTATTAACAAATAAATTATTAAAAGAAAATTATGAAATATATTCAATTAATATTAAAACTGAAAATAAAATTAATGAATTTCTTAACATGGTTAAAAAAAATAATGAAATTCCTGATAAAAAATCAAAATGTAAATTTGAGGATAATACTGATATGTATACTTTCTGGATGTATTGTAAACGTATTAAAAATTTAAAAGATAAACCATATAGTAAATTATTAACTAATAATTTATTAAAACATGATTATGACTTATATTTAACATATAAATGCAATATAATAATAATCAAAAATAAAATTGAACAATTATTATTATTTATAAAAATAAATAATAAAATTCCTAAAGAAGATTCAAATTATAAATTTTATGATAATACAAACATAGGTGGTTTTTGGATAAAATGTAAAAATAATTTAAATCTTGTATGTGAACCATATAAAAAATTATTATCAAATAAATTATTGAAAAAAGATTATAGACAACATTTATTAAAAAGATTAATTATAATTGAAAATATCGATTAAATAATTTAATTTATTTTTTTATCAATAAAATTGATTATTTAATAATAATATATAAAATGTTACCATATCATTTTTGGAGAAATAAATATATTAATGATATTAAAAATATACAATCTAATAAAACAATACTTCTAAAATATAAAATATTTGAAATATTATATGCTCTTAAATTAAATCTTATTCTTTGGGAAGATATATCACCAGATATTGTTGAAAAATACAATATTCCACATAGATGTGATTATGGTGTGGATTTAGTCTCAATTAATTATGATAAATGTGTACAAGTAAAATTGTATGAAAAATCTAGAATAACATGGAAACATTTTTGTACATTTCGTACATATTCAAAAGATATTTTAGAAATTGATAATATGATTTTAGCTACATGTAAAAATGTTAAACTTGATAAACTTGCTAAAATAAAATTAATTGATAGTGGTAAAATAAAATTAATTGAAAATAATTATGATGATTTGATGTATGAAATGTGTCAATTAAAAATTGTTGATCTTATTCAACCTAAATCAGGTATTATTGAAAAACGATTATATTTATTGGATTGTTATAATTTACTTCAAAATTCAACTAATGATATAATTAATTTTCAATTGCCATGCGGAACCGGAAAAACATATATAATGTTATATATGATTATAATGGATATTAAAGATAATGATAAATGTATAATATTTTGCCCATGGGTTGATTTAGCAAAACAAACTTTGAAGTTATGTAAAAATATGAAATTAACTGTTTGTTTTATTGGAGATGGTAATAATACTATAGATAATTCTAAAATTGTTATTTGTGTGAATCCAAGTGTTGTTCATATACCTGATGTTAAATTTAAATACAAATTTATTGATGAAGCACATCATTTAGAAAATGAAGATTCAAAAATAAAACAGAAAATTAATTTAATTCAATGTGATAAAGAATTGAATTTTAGTGCAACATTTAAAGATGATTCTAAATTGGATTATAAACTTTCAATGAGAGATGCAATTAATGGTCAATTTATATCAGATTATGTTTTGAATATAGAATATTTCACAAGTGGAGATAAAACTAAATCTTTGATTAAATTAATTAAAGAAAAATATAATTGGTGTCCTATGTTTATTTATTTCAATACTACTGAAAGATGTATAAAATTTTCTCAATTATTAAGAGATGAAGATATGAATGCGAATTATTTGATTGGAAAGGATACTGCTATTAAAAGACGTTCAATAAGAAGAAAATTAGATATTAATGATCTTAAAATATTGTGTTTATGTGGTGTTTATAACGAAGGAATTTCATTCAATAAATTAAGAAGTGTTATGTTTGCTGATTTAAGACATTCGAGGATTAATAAAATTCAAATTGCTATGAGAGCAAATAGAATACATGAAACTAAACCATTTTATAGGATTATATTACCAGTTGTTGCTAATGACTTTAGTGAAAAAGATATCAAAGACCTTATAAAAACATTTTCTGATATTGATCCAGAAATTAAGAAAAGTATTAAAAATAAAAATAATATGGGTAGAGTTAGAATTAATATTGAAAATCAATCTCAATTAGAAGATGCTGAGTTATTATATGAAAAAGTATATGATAGTATTGGAAATATGATTCCATTATCTATTGAAGATAAAGTTGTTGAATTATTGTTATTTGTTGAAAAGAATGGTTATATTCCAACTATAAATAATTATAAATTTTCTAATAATTCTGATATGGGGACGTTTTGGTCAGGTTGTAAAAAAACAGGAAGAATTATCAAAGAACCATATAATAAATTATTAACAAATGATTTACTAAATAAAAATTATGAAGAATACTTAAAAATTAGAGAAAAAAATAAAAATAAAATAAAATTGTCAATTGAAGAAAAAATCAATGAATTGTTATTATTTGTTAATATAAATAATATAACTCCTATAGAAAAAAAACATAAATTTTCTAATGGATCTGATATGGGGATATTTTGGGGTTGTTGTAAACAAAAAGGAAAATTAAATATAAAACCATACAATAAATTACTAATAAATGATTTACTAAATAAAAATTATGAAGAATATTTAATGCTCAAAGAAAAAAATAAAAATAAAATAAAATTGTCAATTGAAGAAAAAATTGATGAATTTATACAATTTGTAGAAAAAAATAATATGATTCCCACTGTAAATAAACATAAATTTTCAAATGATAGTAATATGGGTAATTTTTGGTCATTATGTAAACAAAGAAGTAAATTAAATAAGAAACCATACAATAAATTACTAATAAATGATTTACTAAATAAAAATTATGAAGAATACTTAAAAATTAGAGAAATTAATAAAAATAAAACAATTTTATCAATTGAAGACAAAGTTAATGAATTGTTATTATTTGTAGAAAAAAACAATATGATACCTACAAGAAATAATTATAAATTTTCAAATGGATCAGATATGGGTGGGTACTGGACAGATTGTAAACAAACAGGAAGAATTATCAAAGAACCATATAATAAATTATTAACAAATGATTTACTAAATAAAAATTATAAAAAATATTTATCTAAAAAAATAAAAATTAACCAATAAATGGTTATTTAATTTTTTTATTATTTTTAACGATATTTTTGCTGAAACTTTTTTCTAAAAAGTTTCTTTCTAAAAAGTTTCTTTCTAAAAAGTTTCTTTAATCGATATATGCAATACATGTTGTTGCACTATTAACTCTAACCAACAATCTATGTACTTTTGATACAGTACCAAGTGTAAGTGCCTCACCAGTTATAGTAAATCCTACTCCACCAGCAATTGTAATTAAATCATCTGTATTTTGTACAATAATCCAATCAAAACTTTGTCCAACAGTTGCTTGAGTATCTAAAATGAACTGAGCAGCTGTAGGTGTAGTAATCGTGGTCACTGCACTATTTAATCCTATTTGTTGAGTCATTTCTGCTGCTGTAGTCAAATGGTTACCTCCAGTAACTGTATAATATGCGCTATCATAAGATGTTCCTGTGGATTGTACGACGCCTTCTAATTTAGTATTTGTAACCATTGTGATATATATAATCAATAAAAAAAATAAAAAAAATAAAAAAAATAAAAAAATAAAAATAAAATAAATATCAAAATATTTTATTTTTTATATTTATTTTCAATATAAATTATCAAAAAGTATAAAATATTGCAATTGTTAATTATATTTCTTAATATTTTTAAGAAAAGCATTGATAATACTTTGTTTTAATATTCCTAATAAAAACAGATATGCATCAACTGATGGTGTTTTATCTCCTGTTGAAAAATATTTTAAGTTTTCTTTCAATATAATCCATTTACTTTTTGGTTTAATTAAAAATAATTTATATATTTTAACTAATTGTTCATTTTTTGGTAAATGATAATGAGATTTAAACCTAACGGCCCGGCCAATTACTTGTGCTTGATTATTCAAATTCCAAAATGGTTCCATAACTATTACTTCTCTAACTCCTCTTAAATCCAATCCTTCAGATGCTGATCCAGAAATTAACATAATACCTCCACGTATAGCTGAATTAAATGTTTTTATAGATTTATTAATATCTTTTACCTTAGATTTACCAGTTATTGAAAAATATGGAATATCTAATTTTTTTAATTCATTTATAATTAAATTTAATCCAGTGACAATAAATTGAGATGATACTAATGTTTTTACATTTGATTTATAATTTTCTTTAAGTTTTTTAATTATCCAATCAACTTTATATCCATCAGTAGAAATTGAATTAGAAAATTTACGTAAAGAAATATAATAACTAGCTGTATTTTTTCCTTGAATATTAAAATTTTTCAATTCTCCAAGATTTTTAATTATTTTTTTCTCAACTTTAAGATATAAAGAATAATAATTTCTAGACATTGGAATTTGTATATTATTTGTCTCCTTTTTTGGATAAAATTTAGATACAACATCAACTTTGTAAAAATCCACTTTATTTGTAAAAAACTTTGCTCGACGTTTCTCAACATCCGTTGATGATATAGCTTTTATGAATTTTGTTAAACGTTTTTGTACTGATTTCATATTTACTGGATCATTAGTATTAAAAATTTTTAAAAAACTCATACCTTGTCGTTGTTGTCTTGTTATTTTTTTCAAATTAGGCGAAACATAACAATCATTGAATTTATTCATTGACATCACTTTTCCAGTTTTATTTACCATTTGCATTATATTATTAAAATCTTGAGGTTTATTTATCAATGGTGTTGCAGTTAATATTAATATTTTTTTACATTTTTTTGATAATTTAATATAATTGTATGCGGTTTTACCATGGGCCAATTCTTGTTTATTTGTATTAGCTTTATATGTAATTTGTGTACGTATATTGTGGCCTTCATCAATTATTAGTAAACTTTTGTTTAATTTAGTTTCATTTATATCATTTGTATATTTCAATGTTTTATAATATGTATTTATATGATAATATTTATCAATATGTAAATTGGACAATCCATAATTATATAATTCTTTTTTAAAATTATCAACTAAAACTCTGGGTACTGCTACAATAATATTATTGATTTTTCCTTCCTGTAACAAACATTCAGATACTCCAATTGCAGTTAATGTTTTTCCAGAACCAGTTGAATGAACAACAATTAATCCATCCTCTTTAAACATTTTATTTATTACATTTAATTGATGATTACTTAATGTTATAAATTTATTATTTAAACATTGTTTAGAAATCATTATATATTTTAAAAATAAATTTAAAAAAAATAATTAATTTATATTTTTCAATTCATTAATAATATCTTTTATAATTGGATCTTATTGTTTAGAAATCATTATATATTTTAAAAAAATTAAAAATATCGTAATTTTATTATAATATAATTTTAAATTTACGTATTATATTTTTTATAATTAAATCATTTTTATCAATTCTACTATCTTTTAATAATAATTTAACAACTTTATAATGTCCATTAAAGGATGCCCATTGAATTGTAAAATTATCATTAACACTTGGATCAACTTGTTTATCTTTTAGTAATAATTTAACAATTTTATAATGTCCATTAGCAGATGCCCAATAAATTGCAGAATTATTACAATCACCTAGATTAACTCGTTTATCTTTTAATAATAATTTCATAATTTTATAATATCCGTAAAAAGATGCCCATTTAATTACATGGTTTTTATTATCACTTAGATCAACTCTTTTATCTTTTAATAATAATTTAAAAAGTTTATAATGATTGACTATTGATACATAAATAAATAATTCGTTAATATGATGAAAGTATTTTATTATAAAGAATTTATTCAATACTATATGTATTTTAATATCTATTTTAAAATTTAAACACAAATCATCATATATTAAAAACATAGTAGTAACTTTTTAGAAAGAAACTTTTTAGAAAAAAGTTTCAGCAAAAAGTTTTGTATAAATGTTTTATTGTATTGAAAAAAATAATCAATTTTATTATTTTATGTTTTCAATTTATATATTATATTTTTTATAATTGAATTAGTTTTATTAATTCCTTTATCTTTTAATAATAATTTTACTATTTTTAAATATCCCTTTGTGGATGCTAAGCGAATTGCATAATTATCGTTATTACTTGGATCAACTCGTTTATCTTTTAATAATAATTTGAATATTTTGTAATGTCCAATTTCACATGTTCCTCTAATCGCATAATTATTACGAATACTAGGATCAATTTGTTTATTTTTTAATAATGATTTAACCATTTTATAATGTCCACATCTAGATGCTGAACTAAACAAAATTTCAATATTATAAAAATATTTTATTATAAATAATTTATTTGAATAAAAATAACTATATTTAATTTTTATTTTTAAATTTGAACATAAATCTTTATGTATTAAGAACATTGTAGAAACTTTTTAGAAAGAAACTTTTTAGAAAGAAACTTTTTAGAAAAAAGTTTCAGCAAAAAGTTATATTAAAGAGTTATATTAGAAAATTTACGGTAAAAGTTTTTTAGAAAATTTATGGCAAAACTTTTTGTTGAAACTTTTTCCCAAAAAGTTTCGTTGTAATATTGAAAAAAATAATCAATTTTATTAGTATAAAGAAACTTTTTCTTAAAAATAAAAATTTCATTTTTTTTCAATAACTATCATTCGTAATACAAACGATGTGCTTCCAATATAATGTTTTTCTTTAATTATATCTAAAATTAAAGATTTATTTAACATAATTGATTCCCTACATTGATAAATTTCACCAATACCATAGTTATAGAATATTTCAGATTTTCTACTTGTATCGAAAACTTGTGTTATATAATCTTCAATACTTTCAAATAATATATCATCACAAACATCATATTTTATATCAAATGATTGTTTATTGTAAGAATCAATAACTTTATATTTATCTTTTAAATATTTATTATAAAAATCTTCTTCGATCCACATTTTATCAAAAACTGTAATTTCTGGTAATTTATTTTGAATATAATCATTATAATCAAATTCGTAATAATTATTTATTTTTTTTAATAAAAATATACGTAATTTTTTTTCAATATTAATCATCAATTTATTAATTAATTCTAATGATTTTTTATTACTATATGTTTGTTTACTGCACCATTTATGCATATGTCTTAATTTATCGACATTTAATTGTAATTTTTGTTTATCTGAATATCCAAAAGTTAATATTGGTAATGGATTGACATACATGTTTTTATAAAAAAATAAAAAAATTCAATTTATATTATTGTAACTTTTTAGAAAAAAGTTGTGTCAAAAAGTTATGTCGAAATGATGGAGTAACTTTTTAAAAAAAAGTTGCGTCAAAAAGTATTTTTATATTGTTGGTGATGACGGTTTTGAATAATAATTATCATTACTATTTGAATCAAATTTAAATCTTGGTATTAATAATTTTATAATTTCTTTATAATTTTGCTCTAATGCAATTCTAAGTGGATAATTATTATCAATTGATGGATCTACTCTTTCATCTTGTAATAATACTTTAACTATTTCTATATATCCATAATATATAGCAATTTTAAGTACATAATTGCGATAAAATGCAGGATTAACTCGTTTATCTTTTAACAATAATTTCACTACTTCTATATTTTGATTTTCAACAGCTTCTTTCAAAATTATATTATTTGTTATTGCTGGATTAACATGATTGTATTGTAGTAATAATTTCATTGATTCTAATTGTTTAAATTGAGCTGCATTATATAATATATAATTATTTCTTGCAGATGGATCAACATGTATATCTTGTAATAATAATTTCATTATTTTAATATATCCGCTTATTGAAGCTAAATATAATAAATATGAATCATTGAATGAAAGATCAACATCATTATCTAAAGCTAATTGAATAGTTTTTGAATTATTATATTTTATGGCTGTTTGAAGTAAATTACATTTATTAAATTTTTTATTTTTAAATATTTTTCCAATTGTTGTAATATAAATATCTTCATTAATATATTCAATTAATTGTCTATTTTTATTAAGTGTTAATAAATTAATCAATGAGTCTTCAATAAAAGTCATTGTTTAAAAAAAATAATATAAAATCAATTTTATTTTTTAGATTTTATCATCTTCAACATTAATTTTCATACCAATACCCATCATTGCAGTATAATAATGCAACATAATTGTTGTCCAAGGAATATCAATTTTTGCTACATCTGGAAGTCCAGATGATTCACTTTCAGAACTTATATCTCTGTAAATACCCTTTTGTTCATTTCCAGCACAAAGCATTCCAGTTTTTCTAGAAACAAATGTTGAAAATTTATCAGACTTATCATATAACATTTCTCTTAATGTTATACTTGTTCCAAATCCGCACACGGCATCATTCATCATTGTTCCAAATTTTAAAGCTCCTCCACCAGGAATTGTACGACCGGCGAGCGGCTGTTTAGTCATTGGAACGATTCTTCCATCAGCTCTATATGATATTTTCTCTGAAACTAAATGTTTCAAACGTTGATAATAAATCGAACCAAATGCTATAGTTACTTTCATTTGTCTACCAGTTATACCATCATACATAATAGTATTTCCATTCTTTTTGATACCAAGTTTTTTCATACTTGTTATTAAATCTTTTTCAATTTTCAAACCATTGAATGGAGTTCCATCAAAAATTATTCCTATTTTTGCTCCTGTATCAGATAAATTTAATTCAATTGGTAACGACATTGTCATTCTTGTTGTAAAACCATGTGGATTAAAATATAAATCTGCACGTTCTCCATTTTCAGTATAAGGCAATTTATATGCAGGAACTATTAATGCATTAACTCCTTTTTGAGCAATTCTTGAAGCAAATTTATCTCCAAACACTGGACGTTTGTTAATTCTAATTTTTATTTTCAATATTTCTTCCTGTTTATTATTTTTTGTTTTAATAATAGAATCAACAATACCAATTTCTTCTTTAAATGTTATAGATTCATCAATATATAACATATTTCTTCCACGTTTACTTATATATTTGTCATTTTCTTTTATTTTCCTAACTTTACCAATAATAATATCTCCTTTTTTGAGTGTATACCCAATTCTTGGATGTCCGTTATTAGTTAAAGCAGCATAACTATTATTTATCTTATATTTACTTGTAGACGATTCATTTGGTTTCATATATATCTCACTTTCTGAAGTTTTCCTATCAGAAATTGTAACATAAGTATATATTGAAAATAATCCATTATCTATTGAGTTCTTATTGAAAATTACAGAATCTTCTTGTGAATATCCTAAATATGGCATTATTGCAACTCGTATATTTACTCCAGCTGGATATCTATTAACCATAGTATATTTTCCTCCAATTGTATTAACTTGTGCCCGCTCAGGATATTGAAGAATATATGAACGTTTATCAAATCGTTGAGCATAATTTGAAACATAAGTTCCAATTGATGCTTTGGACATACTATTTTGATAAGTAACTCTTGCCGCTGGATTATAATTTGCAAATGGTATTTGACATGAACTTAAATCAATAATTGATGATTCATCAATTAAACAATGTGTATAATTAATTAAATTTTTTGTTCCTTTAAGTAAAACTAAATAATTTTCTGCAATAATACTATTTTGTTCTTTTTCATGAATACTAATATATTCTAACATTGGTTTCTTATTCGGAAGACCACAACCTGATAATAAACTATTCCAATCATATTTACCACTTTTTAAACCAGTAAATATTTCTTTACTCATTCGTAAATTATTTTTATCAACTATTAGCAGACATTGCAACATTCTACCAGAATCTGTAAAAATTCTAATTTCATTTTCCATATGATATAATATAATTGAAATATATCTATATAAAATATTTGCTCGTCTTAATTTTTTCAAATCTGTTAATAATTTAAAACGTTTTTCACGATATATGCAAAATTTTATATTACCATTAATTATTACTTTCGTTAATTCATGAAAATTATCTCTAACAATTATATTATCTTCAACCGATAAAATGTATGGAATATGTTTCTTAATTAGCTTAAGAATTATATCAAAATTATAATTTTCACTAATTTTAATCCACGGTGTTTTATGTTTAACTAAACCAACACTTGAACCATCTGGTGTGTTCCAAGGATCAATAGTACCAAATTGACTATTATGTAATTGATGAATTGATAATAATGTTCCTCCGCCTGATTTTGGAATCATTGCTGATATTTTTGTCAAAGTATCTATAGGATCAACACTACTTTTTCTGCCCAATGATTGAGCAACACCATCTTTTACATCAGTATTTCCTCCTGATTTTGAATATTGAGTTGTAGAACCAACTGGCCATTCTCCTTTACTTATATTGATAGAAATATTGTTTATTTTAAATTTACTATCTTTACCTCCAATAATTCTTGGTAAAATAGATTTAAAATTTTTTTCCGGAACATAAGTTTCCAATTCTTTTGATAACAATAATTCAAATTCACTTAATTGAGTATCAAAATGATATTTTAACACTTGACCAAATAAATTAGCAGATGTAAATATTCTTTTATTTCCATAATTATCCCTATCTGTAACTTTTAAATTTCCAAATTTAAATTCAATTGTATTTCTTATCATATAAGATAAATATAATATTTTCTCCATTAAATTAACAGATCCATCAGTTTTATCCAATTCTTCAATATGTGGAAACAATCTTTCATTAATCAGTTTTATTCTCACATATTCTATAATATCTGTATCACTCATTCTTGATTCTTTAAAATTTGATATCATTTGTCTTCCTATCCATAATAATGCATCAGATTGAGTAATAATATTTTCATCTTTATTTTCAAAATTCCTACGCATAATATTATCTAAATTTTCATTTTTATTATCATGTCCAACAATATAATTATATATTTCCCTATCAGTTATGATTCCCAGAGCAGTATAGAGTATTTTTATAGGAATACTCTTTTTAGATTTCTTATTTATATCAATAGTTACAGTTAAGTCCATTTTATTATTTATTTTAACTAAAATATAATACGGATACTTAAAAATTCCAGAACGCTTTGATTGAATCCAAACAACATGATTATTATCTTCAATATTTCTATAAAGAAAGTTTGACGCCTTATGTTCTTGTGAAATTATCGCAAATTCTTGTCCATTAATAATAAAATATCCTCCATATTCATCTTGATCTTCTTCTAATTTTTTCAATGTATCTGGCGATTTACCATATAAATTGCAATATTTTGTCATCAACATACACGGTACAGTTCCTATGTATAATTTTTTCAATTTATTTGAATTAATACTATCTAAATTTACCATTACTTTTATTTCTTTATTATCATATTGTTCATATAATTTAAATGTATAATCACAATATAAATTACATGTATATGATTTATTAAATACTCTACATAAATTAGGATATAATGGTGTTTTATTCAAAGTTCCCTCTTGAGGTTTTTCAATTGATAAATTTTTTAAATTAAATTCTACTTTTCTAAATATACCATTTTTATCATCTCTATATGTTTTAATAATAGGATTTCTATCTGTCAATATCGTTTCAACGTCATTTGTAAGAAAATTATTCATTGGATTAATATGATGTTCCACCAAAGGATATGCTGAGCTATTTTTTTGATTAAAATACGCATCATAGATGGTTTCAAAATTCAATTTAAGAAAATTTAACTTATTTGACATATTAATGTATTTAATATATAATAACAATAAAATCAATTTTATCAAAATATTTTTTTTGAAAGTAACTTTTTTAAAAAAAGTTATAACAAAAAATTATATTAAAAATTGATTTATAAAGTAACTTTTTTAAAAAAAGTTACAACAAAAAGTTATATTAAAAATTGTTTTTGTAATAAATATATATTATGTTTTTATTATATAAAGATATTTGTTCAACAATTGAAATCGAAATATTAAATTTTGATAAATTATATCATTTTATTTTTTATCTTATTGATATAAATTATATATTTCAATTAGCTTCATATAATGGGCATTATAAAATTATAAAGTATCTTTTAACAAAAAATACACCAAAAGTTGATCAATATGATGAAGATAATTATGCATTCAAAGCTGCTGTTATGGAAGGTCATTATAAAATTGTAAAATATATTTTATTAAAAGCCACGTTAAAAATAGATTCAAATATTGATAAATTAAATGAGACTGTCGATAATTTTAGTTTATGGGCATATAAAAGTGGAGATTATAAAATGTATAGAATATTATCAAAACATATGAGACATGAAGAAAAAAGAATTTTTAATTTAATTATAAAGTAACTTTTTTAAAAAAAGTTACAGTAAAAAGTTATATTAAAAATTGATTTATAATAGAATATACATTAAATTATGTTTGTATTATATAAAGATATTTGTTCAAAAATTGAAATTGAAATATTAGATTTTGATAAATTATATTATTTTGATTTTTATATTACTAATATTGAATATGTATTTGAAATATCATCTCGAACTGGAAAAATGTATATTATAAAATATCTTTTAACAAAAAAAATACAAAAAGTTGATCTTAATAGTGATAATAATTATGCAATTAGATCAGCTTCTCGATTTGGACACTACAAAATTGTAAAATTATTAATAAAACAAGATACATCAAAAATTGATCCAGGTGCTCGTGATAATTATGCGATAAAATTTGCATCTACCAATGGATTTTATAAAATTGTTAAATTATTATTAAAAGATGAACGAGTTAATCCATGTAGTACGTCTAATGCAGCAATTAAATGGGCAACTATTAATGGACGTTTAAAAGTTGTTAAATTATTATTAAAAGATAAACGAATTGATCCAATTGTTCTACTTAATCAGTATATTTATTATAAAAAAAATGGTAAATTATTAAAAAAATATAAAGTAGATTTTATTAAAAGGTACTAAAGATTAATTCAAATATTTACATCAATAGTCTTTTAAATATTGGATTTATTCCTTTTTTAATTTTTCTAGTATTTTTACTTTTTCTTTTACTTTTTCTTTTACTTCCACCTTTTTCTGCTAATATATCTTTCAATTTTTCTTTATTAACTTTATTTTCTGGTTTAGTTTTGTGTTCAGATGGAAATGGTTTTAATTCTGACGAAGCTTTGAATAAATAGTATGTTTCTTTAACATTACCTTTTACAGTAATCTTTTTATCATTTAATTTAAATGTTTTTTCATCAACTTTTTTAACACTATAAGTTTTTCCATTTATTACCTTAATTTTCTTATCATTTTTAGCAGCAAATGTTAATTGTTCTGGAGTATATTTAAATAATAAAATATAATCCATCAAATTATTACGTTTCGATTCAATTGTTTTAAGTGCTTTAATTTTTTTAATTGTTGCTGAAGACGGCATAATTACTGACTTCCTGGACACTACTCCAGATAAACAACAATCAGTAATTAATTTACCCAAATCAAGATTTGATTGTTGTAATAAATCAAATGTTGTGCAAAAATTATTAGACATATTCATTCTATATTAACAAATTAAAAATATAATTTTATTATAAGTATAACAAAATAAATAAAATTGATTTCATAATATAAAATATTAATAATAAAACTTATACAAAATGGTCGTAGCAATGAGAACTATTAAAGAATTTTACAAAGGAGAACTTAAAGATAAAAATGGTATTATGATTTATGCTTTGAAAAATAAACATAATCCTGAGATTAACAAATCAAAATTTAAATTTGAATCTACTCAAAAGAAAAAAAATTGGGCAATTGACGTATCTTATCAAGGTACTCCAGTTATTATCCAATTAAATAAAACTTATTTAGTTAAAGGAAAAGTATGTTATACTTATGAAGAAAAAGATACAGATTATAGAATGTCTGTAGCAATTGATGAAGGTATTAAGGAACAGAGATTAGTTTTCAATTTATTAGAATGGATTGAAACACAAATTGAAGAAATGATAATTTCAAAGATTGATACTAAATATGCAAATCTAAAAAAGGGTTCTAATCGTCCTCAGTTATATAGATTAACAGATCACCCAAAACGTTATAAAGATGGTGTTTATGTGTCTGATGATGGTAAAACTCATAGAGTATATGCATGTTTGAAAAAATTAAAAGTTCCATTTTTAAATGACGTTAAATTGAACGAAAAAATCGAAGGAAAATGGTTGGAAATGGATAAATTCAAAACTAACTGTTTAAAAGAAGGATTTAAATTTCCGTGTATTAATACACGATTTTGGAAACATGGTTATGAAGAATTCATCGATCTCGATGAAAAGGAAAAATTTGACAAAGAATGTGAGAGTTTAAGTAAAAATGATTTAAAAGCTAAAAAAATAGAACACCAGAAAAAGCAAGATAATAAAATCTATCATTGGAAAAATATGGATACTTTCTTTTGTAGAGGTACAAAAATAGAAAGTTTAAAATTGTTAATTAGCGGAGCATTTATTACTCAAAATGCAATTAGTATTAAAGGTTGGATTAAACGAGTTGAATACAGAAAACCACAACGACAGGAACATGATATGAGCCAATTACCTCAAAGTGAAAGTGATAGTGAAGATGAGGAAGAAGAAATTGTTGCAAGTTCATCATTTAGTAAACTTGACATTAATGAGATTGAAGAATCTATGCAGTAACTTTTTAGAAAAAAGTTACATCAAAAAAAATTATTTTGATAATTGTTATTAATATAATTATTATTTTTTTATTTAAAATATAATTATTTTTTTATTTAAAATTTAATTATTTTTTTTTATTTAAAATTTAATTATTATTCAATATATAAAATGACATTATCAATAGGATTTCATATATTACGATCAGGAAAGTTTGATATTTATAAACTTATTAAAGATACTCATACAAATTATAATATTAATACAATACAAATTTTTAGTCAAGGAAAATTATCAAAATATGCACCTACTACTAATAAATATACTTCAGTCCAAAAAGCCAAACAATATATTGAAAAAAATAATATAAAAGTTTTTATACATGCAAGTTATATTACTTCATTGACTAAATCTACATTTAAATCAAATATAGAATCATTATTATTTGATTTTCAAATTTGTAGATCTATTGGAGGAATTGGAGTAGTAATTCATCCCGGGTCAAATGTTGAAGATAATGATAAAATTTATTCAATGATTTCTAAAAATATTCATAGTCTTATTACAATATTAAAAAAATTTGAAGTAAAAAGTAAAATTATTTTAGAAATTGAAGCAAAATGCGGTAGAAAAGTTATAACAGATTTATCTGCTATTATGAAATTATGGAATACTATGAAAAAAAGATATTCAAAATCTGATTTACAATATGTTCAATTTTGTTTAGATACTTGTCATATGTTTGTTAGTAAAGTACCAATGAAGACTAAACAAGACATTCGTAATATATTTTCAACTATTGATCCAAAATTAATAGCATTAATACATTTAAATGATTCTTTGTCATATACTCAAGATAGACATGCAGATTTATTTATTGGATTGATTGGTAATAAAAAATATGGTGGAAATCCAGATGTATTGATTGAAGTAGCAAAAATAGCAGAAAAAAATAATATACCAATGATAATTGAACGATCAAAACAATCTGAAGATATTAATTATTTACAAGTTTCAACAATAAAAAATATATTACGTTATTATGATAAAGATGGAATATTACATAATTATTATAAAATATACAGTGAAGCAGATTAAATAAGTCCATCATTAATTAATATAGGATTAATTACAACTCTATATGTAATTTCATTCATTGTTGATATATTCATATAAGATGATACAATTCTTGTTATTTTAAATATATCTCCAATATTACCTCCATACCATTTAGCAATTGGATCATTAATGTATATTTTAGGGATATCTTTCAATTTAATGTTTGATTTATTTAAAAGTGTATCTTTTTGTTGTTTTGATAACAATTCATGTTTTGGTACTAAAATATGAGTAATTGGATCGCGTTGAATTAAATCGAAATCTAATAATTGTAAAATAAAATCCAATGTATTAATATATTTCATTAGTGTTATATTTATTTTTACTTTATTAGCTATAATAATGAGTGTTTTAATATCATTAGTATATTTTAATTTAGAAATCCTACGCAATTCATTTAAATTGATATCTTTGTTATTTATATCAATAATGTATATTGAAATATTATTTTTTATAGTAAATATTATATCATTATTTTTCAATTTGTTTTCAGAAATAATTGTGTAATTTCTGTCTTTAATTAATTTATGTATATTTTTATATATCTTTGAATTTTTATTCATTTTATATATTATAACAAATAAATCAATTTTATTGTATTATATAAAATGAATAAATTATCAATAATAATAATAATAATAATTATTTTATTTTTCATAGCTTCTTTATTGAATATAAGAACATTATTCATTTCAAATTTTACCAATCCTAAATCACAAAAGCTCCCGGCTAGAAAACCACCAACTTATGTACGACGAGATATAGTAAATAAAAAATTAATGTTAGTAAATAAAAATCCATGTCCAGGAAAAACAACATTTGACAATTGTATGAAAAAATATAATAATTATTACAAATGTAAAAATTGTTCTCATTATAATTCATATGGTCAATGTATTTCTGATGGAATGAAAACTCCAGCCGAATGTGAAAAATGTTTAAATTATTGATCAATTAGTTTTAAAATTTTAATAAACTTCAATAAATTAAGAGTAACTTCTAATTTATTATCTATTATTTTTTTAAAATATGAATCATGATTTTTATTATTTAAAATACGTTTATCATTTAATAATAATATAACAATTTGATAATATTCATTTTCAAATGCTATATTTAATGTATAATTATTATCAACACATGGATCGATATATTCATTTTTTAATAATAATTCAATAATTTCTAAATAACCACATTCACATGACATTTTAACAATATAATGATTATTTTTATAAACTTTTTTATCAATATGTTTTAATATCAATAATAATATATTTTTCATTTTATGTAATAAACAATAGTTTAATAAATTATTAATTAAACTATTTGGGATATTACTTAATATTTTTTCAATATTTTCTTCATTTATAAGTAATATTCGTATATATATTAAATTGTGAGTATTAAAATTTTTATTTATTATAATTTTAATTAATTTATTAATAATTATTTTATGTTTATATTTAAATAATAATTTATAAAATTTTGTTTTTATATTAATATTATCTTTCAATGAATCTATTAAATTATAATATTTCAAAATATTGTCAATCTTATTATATTTTAATAAAAATTTAGCTATTTTATATTGATTATATGTTATTGCAAAACGTAATGCTACATTTTTATGAAATTTAATAGATGGATTAACTTTTAACATTAATTTCAATAGTTTAAAATTTCCATTTCTACATACTAATTGTAATGCATAATTATTTCTATTTTTAATCATATTTGGATAGTTTTTTATCAATATTTTTGCAGTCCTTAAGTATTGTTTCTTAATTGAATTTATCAGAGCAGAATCACAATTTTTAAAATCATATCCTTTTTTTATAAAATATTTTATTATTTTAGGATGTTTTATAAAATCATAAGGATTAATATATTTAAATTTAATATGATTTATAAATAATTTTAATATTTTTAAATTACCATTAATAACTGCGTTACAAATATGAATTCCTATATTATGATAACTATATTTGTCCATCATAAGACTATAACAACAATAATCAATTACAATATCGTTATTATTATTATGATAATATTTATATTTTAATAATAATTTAACAATTTTATAATGTCCATTATCTATTGATTTTTGTAATATTTTATTTTCAATATTTAAATGGACCGTTGGTTCTTGTAATAATATTTTAGTAATTGATAAATAATTATATTTACATGATAAAAACAGAGCTTCTTTTTTATTTTTTATGAATTTTAATAAATAAATATTATGTAATACATCTTTTGAATAATATTTTTTATTATATTCAATGTCAATAAGTAGATCATTGTATAATTCAAACATTAATATATTGATATTATAATAATTGAAAAAAATAAATCAATTTTATTGTAACTTTTTAGAAAGTAACTTTTTAGGAAAAAGTTAAGGCAAAAAGTTTTATTAAGAGTTATTGTAAGAAAATAATAATAATTATATTTTAATCCATTGTTTTTGTTTATTTTTTGATAATTTAACTTTCCATAAATTGCCATCATATCCAAATTTTTTAATACCTTGACCAAATTTACTTGCAGAAATACATGGATATGGTTTATATATTTTCTTTTTAATTTTTTTAATCAATGGTTTCCACATTTTCAAGATTCTTTTTTGATTTTCAATATTAATTAATGGATCTTTTAATAACCATGGATCATTTTTTATCATTTTATAATTATAATAATAACTTTGAGCATCTGGTTCATATTTAATTATTTTTCCATAATTTTTAATTGGTTTAATTAATCTATCTTCAATTGAAAGATTACAAATATCTATAAATTTTAATTTATAATTTAATTTTTTACATATTAACTTATAACAATTTTTATGACATATAAATCCAAAATTATCTGTTAAAAACCAATTATATGGTGTAACATTATATATTAATTTATTTTTAGTATATTCACCTTGTCCATCATCATAATAGTTCTTAATAGATATTTTTTTCTTATCATTAGTGATTATATATACTTGTGTTAACCATTTATTTAATTTTTTTTCTATATGTAATTTTTCATCATAATATTTATCTAATAAACAATTTGCACATATTATACAAGATGAATCATAAACCCCCCATATATAATAGAAAAAAATAAATTATAATTGATAATTATATTCTTTCTTATATTTTTTCAATATTTTAGTTATTCTTTTATGTCGACAATTTATAGAAATTTCTATTGTATTGTTATTATTTAAATCTATTGATTTATTATATTTTAACATTAATTTAACTATTTTATAATATCCTCTAAAAACGGCTTCAAATAATGTAATATTATCATAATGATTAATTAATTCAGGAAATCGTTTTATCATAATTTTAGCAGTTTCTAATTCTTTATGTTCAATTGAATAAATTAATGGATTCTTATAATCAGGTAAATTATTAAATATATTATAACCTTTTTTAATTAAATATTTAATTATTTTAGGATATCTAATAAAATCATAAATATTTTTAATATGATTGATATTAATATATTTTATAAATATTTTTAATATACCATAATGACCATATTTGAGTGCATTTTCAATATTAACATTTGTATAGCTGTATTTATCACGATAGGTAATATCAATTTTTTTATGATGATATTTATATTTCATTAATAATTTAACAATTTTATGATTACCTAGATTTATCGATTCTTGTATAACATCATTTTTAACATTTAGATAAACTTTTGGATATTTTAATAATATTTTAACAATTGGTAAATATTCTTTTCTACATGATATTGATAATGCTTTTTTTTTATTTTCAATGAATTTCAATATATATAATCTATACAATATCTTTTTTGAATAATATTTTTTATTAATTTTAACATTATTGACTAAATCATTATATAATTCAAACATTGTTTTGATAATTGAAAAAATAAATCAATTTTATTGCAACTTTTTAGAAAGAAACTTTTTGGGAAAAAGTTACGGCAAAAAGTTATATATTAAATTTTGCAAAAGTTATTGTAAGAAGATAATAATTAATAATTGTATTCTTTTTTATATTTTTTTAATATTTTAGTTATTTTTTTATGTCGACAATTTACAGAAGTTTGTATTATTTTATTTTTAGTCAAATCAATTGATTTATTATATTTTAACATCAATTTAACTATTTTATAATATCCTCTATAAACGGCTTCAAATAATGCAATATTATTCCTAAAAGTAATTAATTGAGGACAATTTTTAATTAATATTTTAGTAGTTGCCAATTCATTAATTTTAATTGTATAACATAATAAACCATCAATATCATGATGACAAAAATGATTTTTGTAACCACATTTAAACATATATTTAACTAATTTACTATGTGAAATAAATTCATAAATCATAATAATATCAATATCGTCAATATTGTCAGTATTATTTATATTATTAACATCAATATTAAATTTATTTTTTAATAATTTAAATATTTTAAAATACCCATTTATCATTACATCAAAAAGAGAAATTCCATATCTCCTTTCTTCGATACCATCTTTATTTATATGATAACACATATGATAATTAAATTGAATATTTTTACAATGATATTTATATTTTATTAATAATTTAATAATTTTATAATTTCCTGAATTTATTGAACTTTGTAATATATTATTTTCAATATTTAAAAAAACTTTTGGATTTTTTAACAATTTTTTGGTAATTGATAAATAATTTTTTTTACATGAAATTAATAATGCTTGTTTTTTATTTTCAATAAATTTCAATATATATGTTTTATTTAATATTTTTTTTAAAAAATATTCTATATCATTAAAATTTATATTAAAAAGTAAATCATTATATAATTCAAACATTATTTTAATAATTGAAAAAATAAATCAATTTTATTGCAACTATATATTATATATAGATACGGCAAAAAGGTATTATACAGTAACTATATATTACATATAAATACGGCAAAAATATTATATAGATACAGTAAAAAATGTAAGAAAAAGTTACATTAAAAATTGTAGTTAAAGTTATAGAAAAAAAATAATATTTCAAAAATACTTAACACGGTCATCTTTTAATAATAATTTAACAATTTTATGATGTCCTCTCATATATGCTTTTTTAATTGCTGCATTATTATTTCGACTAGGATCGAGTCGTCCATCTTTTAATAATAATCTAGCAATTTTATAATATCCTGCTCTGATTACCCAATTTATCGTATAATTGAAATCGTTATTTAAAATAGTTCGTTTATCTTTTAATAATAGTTTTACAATTTTATACCAACCTTGAGAAAGTGCCATTTTAATGGCATAATTGTCATCAACATTTGGATTAACATATCCGCTTATAAATAATAATTTGAAAATTGAATGATATCCTTGTACTAATAATAATATAAATAATTTATTAATTTGATCTATATGTTCAATTTTATTGATATATTTAATTAAATATATTTTATTTTTTATATCCATATTTTCATTATAATTTTCATAATATTTATTATATATTATACACATTTTATTTTTTATTTCAAAATTTAAACATAAATCATTATATAATAAAAACATTCAATAACTTTTTAAAAAAACAACAAAAAAATCAATTTTATTTATTTATATATAATGATTAACAATTATTTATTTTTTATTATTATATTGATAATAATAATAATTTCATCTTTATTTATTATAATTTCTTATTATTATAATATTGGTCCACAATTATATGAGAGTGGTAAAGATAGAATTATATCGATATTATCAGTTAAACCAGAAGAAATAAAAGTTCCAAAACGAAAAGTTGATTATAAGGGTAAAAAATATACATTTCCATTCATAGCTGGTGTACCAATAAAAATTGGAAAAATAGAATATATTTTTGTTGGTGGAAACAAAGATGAACCAGATAAATTATTAAAATACAATAATAAACGAATGATTGATATAATTTCAACAACAGGAATAATTAAAAAGAAAAAGAGTAAATGGAGAAATTTCTTACCAGCAACTTATGGTGGCGTATCTGTTGACTTAAATAACAATGGAATGTCTGATTTAATAGTTGCTCGAGATGATGGTGTAACTTTATACACTCAATATAAAGAAGGTAAATTTAAAAGTAAAAAAATCTTTGAAGAACAACAACATGCAATTCCTGTAGCTTTAGCTGTAAGTGATTATAATAAAGATGGAAATTTAGATATATTCGTTTCAAATTTTATACGTTCTGATGAATATAAAGATTTTGTATTCAATAATTTAAATCATTCAAAAGCAAATGTATTATTGAAAAATAATAATGGAAATTTTAAAGAAGATAAAACTAAATCCAAAATTGGTAGATCTGATAATACTTTTACTGATGTAAATCATAATAGTTGGCCGGATCTAGTAGTTACACAAGATGTTGGGCAAATTGAAATATGGAAAAATAATTTTGGTAAATTTGAAAAAACTAAATTCAATAGTGGTTTTGGATTTTGGATGGGACTAAGTGTAGGAGATATAAATAATGATGATAAAATGGATGTTTTTTCAACGAATGTTGGTAATAATATAAATAAAAATATAACAAAAGGAAATAGTAAAAAGAATCAACCGATTATACATGATCATTTATTATTATTAAATAATGGTGATTTTAAATTTATAAAATTACGAATTAAAGATAAAACATTTGGATGGGGACCAGTTATGCAAGATATAAATCTAGATGAACAAAATGATATAGCTTTTTCAGCAAATTATATACTTAATCCATTTCATAGTATTTTTCCTCAAATTAATCCAGTTTTATATGTTGAAGGAACAGATCCTTTAAAGTATAAAAAAGTTAAATCATTTCCAAATTTTGGATTTGGTGATAATATTTTATTAGTTGATTTAAATAATAATGGTCTAAATGAAATTGTTTGGGTAAATATGGTTGGGCCAATGAAAATATTTTCTGATACTAATATTGATAATAATAATTATCTTAATATTGTTGTTCCTGATAATAAATCATTTACAAATGCTAGAGTAAAACTTATATTATCTGATGATTCAATATTAACAAAAGAAAATATATATGGTGGCACTGGATTAGGTAGTGACATAAGTAATACTATGCAATTTAGTTTAGAAAAGGATAAACATGTAAAAAGTGTATTTATCAAAACTATTTATGGAAAAAGTTATTTTTATATAAATCCAAAGAAAAATAGTACATTAGTAGTAAGACCGCTGCGCAGCTAAAGCTGCTTGCCTTCTTATAATCTTGGGTTGTGAGATTGTTTTGAGTAATTTAAAAAAAAATAATAAGTATTAATTTACTTATTTATTTTTATATTTCAATAATAATTGAGTAATTTTTGTATATTTATTTTCAATTGTATATTTAATAACATTATTTAAATTAATTCGTTTATCTTGTAATAATAATTCTACAATTTTTAAATGACCATTTTTAACTGCTTTTATAATTGCATAATTATTATAATCACTTGGATCAACACGTTTATCTTTTAATAATAATTTAACAATTTTTAAATGACCATTTTTAACTGCTTTTATAATTGCATAATTATTATAATCACTTGGATCAACACGTTTATCTTTTAATAATAATTTAACAATTTTCAAATGACCTTTTTCAGATGCCCATATAATTGAATTATTATTACAGTCACTAGGATCAACTCTCTTATCTTCCATTAATAATTTAACAACTTCTAAATATCCACTTTTAGATGCCCATCGAATTGCTAAATTATAATCATCACCTGGATCAACTCTCTTGTCTTTTAATAATAATTTTACAATTTTTAAATGACCATATTCAGATGCTGTTTGAATTGTTTCATTATTATTATCACTTGGATCGACTTTTTTATCTTTTAATAATAATTTAACAATTTTATAATGTCCTTCTTCAGATGCCCATCTAATTGCTAAATTATTATCATCACCTGAATCAACTCTTTTATCTTTTAATAATAATTTAATAATTTTTATATGATTATGTTTTGATGCTAATTGAATTACATAATTGCGATTATTACTTGGATCAACTCTTTTATCTTTTAATAATAATTTAACAATTTTTAAATATCCATTTTCAGCTGCTAATTGAAATATTTTATAAATATTTTTATTATTTATATTATAATTTTCATTTATTAATATTTTATCAACTTTAATTCGATATAATGTTTGATAAAAATCATTTATATAATAACCATTATTAAAAATATGTGTTATCTCGAACATTTTTATATATTAATTATTTATTTATTTATTTATTCAATTTTATTAAAGTAAGACATCCTCACAATAAAATTGATTTAAATGTATTATATAATCAGTTCATAATGAATGACAATAATAATAATAATAATATAGATTACGAATATATAGAATTTTTATATAGCAATATGACTTATAAAACTACACTGTGTTATATAAATAAATTTACTATTTGTAAAATATCATATTTAAATGATATGTATATATATAGATATGAATCCTTTGAATCATAAAAAATATGGTGAAGATTATTATGAACTGAAAAAAATCTTATCAAAGCTTCCCGCAAATGGTAAACTTGAGAAAAAGAAGATTGAAAAAACAATAAAAGAAAATTATATAAGTATATTGGAAATGTCGACAGGAGCAGGAAAAAGTGCTACGGTACCGATTACTATTGCAAAGATGTATAAATTTAAAAAGAAAATTGTTATGAGCCAACCTAGAGTACTCACAACGATAACTTTATCAAAATTTTTATCAGCGCAATTGGATGTGGAGCTTGGAACTTATGTTGGATATAAACATGGTAAAGGTTCAAACCTTAATGTTAAAAAATCCAAGATAACACTTGTTACTGATGCCATTTTAGTATTACAATTAATTGAAAATATTGAAAAATACGATATTGTTATAATTGACGAAGTACATGAAAGAAATATTAATATGGATATATTATTAATGTTAATTAAAAAGTATTTTGAATATTATAAGAAAATCAATCAACAACCTAAAGTCAAATTTATTTTGTTAAGTGCAACTATTGATAGTGAAAAGTTCATTAAATACTTTGAAAACATAACCGATATTGGACATTTATTTATAGAAGGTAGATCTAAACCAATAGAACATATATTTATTGATGAAAAACCTGATATAGAAAAAATAATTGATAAAATTATCACCGAATCAACTGATGGTGATATTTTAGTTTTTGTTCCAACTATTTCCAAATTAATGATGAATATTGATCATTTTTCTACAAAATATCCAAATATAATAATAGGTGGTTTATATAGAGGAGTTAATGAAAAAGATGAAACATTGTTGGTAAATCCAAATAAACAAAGAAAATTAATTTTCGCAACAACCGTAGCCGAAACCGGAATAACTATTCCAGGAATTGTTTATGTAATTGAATCGGGAAAAAGTAATATTGTAACTTTAAATCAATTTACTGGAGAAATTGTAGTTAAAACTGGATACATATATAAATCCAATAGTATTCAACGATGTGGACGAAGCGGAAGAGTTAGAAGTGGTGTTTGTTATCATTTATATTCAAAAGATCTTTATAACAAAATGCGAGATTATGAATCTCCAGAAATTTATAGAAGTGATCTCAGATCTATGTTTTTAAAACTAGTATTTTATACAGAATCTGTTAAATTATCAAGAATATTTATCAAAAGTATGATCGATAGAATTCCAACAAAAATATCTGCCGGATATTGGAAAAACTTATATGATCATGGATTAATAAGTGGTGATAATATCACTATATTGGGTAAATATGTTGCCCAGTTAGGAATTGAAATAGATTTTGCAATTTTAATAATATATGGCTTTTTATATAATGTTCAACGATATATTATTCCAATAGTTGTATTAATGACATATAATAGAAGTCCACAAAAACTATTCACAATAAACACATCATATAAAAAATATATAAACATATGGGGAGATCCTGTTGCATTTTATATGATTTATTTATATTTTCTTACTAATTTTCAACAAAAACAAAAAAATATTAAAAAAAAATTATATAATAAAAGATTAAAACAATGGTGTGATAAAAACGACTTTATATATCCAATATTTAAAAATTTAAAAAGAGATATTGATAAATTGATAATTAATATTAATTCAATACAACAAGAGAAAGATGAAGTTATAAAAATGTATGCTATTGAAAATATTAAAGATACAATTCCAGAAAGAATAATAAAATGTTTTATAAAAACGTTTACCGGCGAACGTGCTATTTATCAACCAATAAATGACACATATTATACTCAATATGGTGGCGATGAAATAGCAAAAGATAATATATCACCTTTATTAAATTTCAAAGTTGATCATAAATTAATTGGATATACTAGAAAAATTATACTTAAAGGAAAGAATACTATTGTTATTTTAGCATGTGTATTCAGCATCATCACTTTTTAGGAAAAAGTGATAGCAAAAAGATAATTTAAGAAAATATAACATTAAAAGATAATTTAAGAAAATATAATAATGAAAAATTATTTTAAGAAAATATAATAATAAAAACAATATATTAATATATAAATTATTATTTTTTTGATGTTACTTTTTCCTAAAAAGTAACTAAAGGGAAATTATGTTATTATATAATTATGAATAGTGAACAATATGCCTTAATAGGAAAAAATGTTGTTGAAATGTGTAAATTGCAATTCGTAAATAAATCTAGTGAAGATACAAATAATTTTTATAAACAACAAAATAAAAACTTTGATGAAAAATTAGAAAAATTATCTGATATAAGTTCTAAATTTGAAGAACAAAGTAATAAATTAATTGGTATTAATGCATCTTCTTCAACTAAAGGAGCATTTGCGGAAAATAATATTGAAAAAAAATTAAGAGAATATTTTCCTCAATACTCCGTTATTAATACTAGTAAACTACAACATTCTGGTGATATTCAAATTAAAAATGAAAAAAATGGATTTACTATATTAATTGAATTAAAAAAATATAAAACTACAGTTAGTTCTAAAGAAGTAGATAAATTTATCAATGATATGGAATATACTAATAGTAATTTTGGAATATTTGCTAGTTTGACTTCAAATATTGTTGGTCGACCAAAAATAACCTTAGAACATAATAGATATTTATATATACCGTGTTGTAACTTAGATATAAATTCACTATTTACATCTATTGAATTATGTATGCAAATGCAACATGTACAAAAATTAACATATTCTGATGATAATAAAATAAAAAATATAAAAAATAAATTAACTAATTTTGAAAAAAGATTAAAAAATTTATTTAATAATGTTCCAACACTTATTTCGGATATTTATGTTGAAGTTAAATATCTCAATTCTTCTTGGACTCAGTTATAAATGTATTAACATTTTTTGCAAATGTACTAAAATCATCTAAATCATTATTAATTTTTTTAATATTTGTATTATTTTTTTCAATGTTATTTAATATTTTTTGATTTTGATTTTTTGTTTCAGTTATATTTACTTTAAATATTTGTTGCCTCTGTCTTATTTCTTTCAATTCAGACTTAGTTTTATTTACAGAAACTATTAATAAATCTAATTTTTTACTTACTTCTTCTGATAATGCTTTACTATAATATAAATTATCATCAAAAGATACAAATTTATCATCTATTTTTTTAGATAATTTATTCAATTTTTTATCAATAGTTTTGATATTGTCATCGCAAATCTTTTTATTATTAAATATTTTTTTATCAATAGTTTTAACATTTTTATCTTGTTTAGTTATTAATTGTAATTGATCTAATATTTCAAGTTGTGTATTTTCTATTTTATTTATTTTTTTATCAGCTAAATTTAAATAATTTAAATGTTTATCATGTTTATATATTTTTCTACTCAATTCATCAAATAATTCCATTGTATTATCAACTTCATCATCAAAATCTTTTTCAATGTTTTTACTTGAAGACGGAATAACTGATAATAAATAATCTATAGTTTCTTTATCAATTTGATTAAATGATATACCATTTTTAAATGTAACATGATTTAATTCATTTTTATTTGATGCAGCAACATTTTTCCCATATTCATTAACAGGTTTATTTTTTCGTTGTTTAAATCTAACTCCGTGTCTATTATAATTATTTTTATCCATTATATATATGAATAAATTAATAACTTTTATAGAAGTGTATAAAGAAAATTATTATTCTCAATTTAATCAAATATTAAATCAATTATTTTTAGAATTTTTAGAATTAACAAATGAAAAAATAATATTTAATTCTATTAATAATTTTAATCAAAAAATAAATATAACTAATATTTCTATTTATAGTAAAAATTCTATTAAATTTACCAAAGATTTTATTGATTTTTTATATAAAAAATTACAAACTGGGAATAAAAATATGAGGATTTTTTCAAAAAGAATAAATGAAAATACAATTAATATACGATTTGGTGAAACTAATATCAAATTTGAAATTATAAATCTATTTTATGATTTTGATAAAATATATAATACAAAACAAGATAGTTATTTTGTTGGATTAAATATTATATTACATAATATTTATCATAAATTATGTTTTCCAGAAATATATAACTTAAGTGATAATTTAGAAGATATATTGAAATTATTAGAAATAATACAACCACTATATTTAAAATCTATAAAATTACCTAGAAAATTAAAAACAGTTAAATATAAACCAAAAATATATAAATTATTTTCAAAAATAATCCTTGTTAAATTAGGAAGTTTAGCAATTGGTATAAGATTATTTGATTATGATGAATTTATTGTAAATGATATATATTCTGCTATTAAAATTATAAAATTGAATAAAAAATTAAAATATAAACTTGTACATAGTGATCCTGAATTTAATAATAATTATTTGATTGTATATAAAAATAATGTTATTTTAGCAAAAATCTATAATGGAAAAGGATATTGTTATCCTCAAGTAAATAAAAATGGTAGTTACATTTTATTAATGAAATATATTTTATTACATTCATTAATTCCAAAAGAACAAAAATTAACTAAATATATTTTCAACTATATGATTAAAAGACAAAATGAATTACAAGAAAAAATATTTATAGATGATTGTTCTGGAATTAATATAAGTTTATATCGTAAATACTATTTAAAAAATTGGAATAAAAAACCATGGAATTATATAAAAAATATTAAAGTTACTTAGAAACTTTTTAGAAAAAAGTTTCAGTAAAAAGTTGATAAATGATAAATGATGATTTTTGGATAGAAGATTGTTAATTATGTTATTTATTTTTCATAATAAAATTGATTTTTAATTGTTAATAAGCAACGCTATGTCTTCTTCAATGATCCATGATATTCCGAAAAACATTACTTTTTCTGGAAAGAAGGCGAGTAATTATATCATTGATAAAATTATTAAGTTGTGTATAAAAGATTTTAAAATAGATGTTTCAAATAACAGAGAACTGTTAAATGAAACTTTAATTTTCAAAGAAAATAAATGTATTTTAAAAATTTTATGTTATTATATTGAAATATATGACATAATGGATAATTTGAAATTTAAGTATGACAAATATCTAGACTGTAACAATAAAATTTTATATAATTTTGATAATTTTGAAATTGATTTTTTAGGTTACGATAATTCATCAAAAATATTATCAAGAATTAAATCATCGCCAAATAAAGCTGATATAATATTATTAATTGATATTATAAATAGAATACATGAAAAATTTAATTTAAACTTTGATGAATTAAGATTATCAATGGTTTTCTATGATGACTCAGATGATACTAATTTCAATTTATTTCAATTAGAAATATTTGAAAATACAATTTCTGATACTAATTCTATCAAAATTTTAAAAAGATATTATCATGCAAGAGCTTTAGTAGGAAAAAATAATAGATTTAAATTTTATATTAATTATCATAAAAAATTATTTAAATGTTTACCAAATATATCAAGACAATCATATTATATGTTATGTTTTGATATTCTTCAATTATGGGGATATCTTGAATTAATTAGAACTTATGCAAATGGTTTTGATATTAAAACATTAAATAATTTAGAATTTGTTTCTGAAAATAAAAAAGGAAAATTAATTTATGAAAATAATATTAATTATGAAAAAACATTTTCCAATTATGACAATTGGGCAGATAATGATATGATTGGAACAAAAAAATATATTTATTATATGAATTGGGTTCAATGGATTGGTGCAGCTTTGATAAAAAAGAAAGTTAGATATAAATTTGGAAAAATGAATAAATTTATAGATAAACATGCAAAAAATGTCATAAGTACTATCGATGTTTTTCAATTGGGAGCTATTATTGCAAATTTTATTAAAATCAATAATAAATTACGGATAATGGATGATAAATATGCAGAAATACATGAACCTAGATGGTTATTAAAAGGAGCAACAATTAAAAATTTTAAACATTTTGAAGATAATTATTTAAATAATGATTTTAAAAAAGAATATCCTTACATTTATCCAAATGAAATGAAAACTATATCAATATTAGGTAAAATTAAATATAAAGTACATTATGAAAGTTTTATTACAAATCTATATAAAGAATTGCAATTTACACGAAAGTTATATCGTGAAAAATATTTATAAAAATAAAATTGATTTATTTTTTTAATTTTTCAAAATGTATATAAATTCTAAAATACATAAAAAAATAATCAAATATTTGAATTCAACTAATCTAATAAATTGGATTTGCGTAAATAAAACTATCTATGATTATTTTAAAAAATCTAACTTATTATCTTCAAAGATTGAAAAATTTAAATTAAAACTTGAAAAAAATATTTTAAAATCTGATAATGATTATTCAAATATATTTTTATTATATGATTATACAAATAGATTTAAATATAATATAATTATAAAATCTAAATTAATTATTCCTAAAATGTTTTATGATAATTTTGTAAGAAATTTTAAAAATAAAAAAATAAATGATATTATCTTATTTAATTCATATTTTAAATATGATTATACAGAGGATGTTGATTGTAAAAATTTAATATCAATAAACACTTATGTTGGTAGACAAAAAACATGTAGAAATATATATATTTATGCAAAAAATTTATATATTTATGATAATAATTTAGATAATAATATTTATCATAATGTAACAAATGTGTATTGGACATATTCAACTCATTATTTAAATTATATATTAATTCATAAAGATGAAAATCTTGATATTACTGAATTATTAAAGAAATTTCCATCTGCAAAAAATATAATAATAAATTATAAAATATATCTTAAAGAAACTTTTTAGAAAAAAGTTTCAACAAAAAGTTGTTGATATGTTTTTATTTTTTCAACAAAAGTTATTGATATGTTTTTATTTTTTCAACAAAAGTTAATAATATATTTTTATTTTTTTTAATTTATTTATTATATTCTTTATTAAAGAATTACTTTTATCAATTCTTTTATCTTTTAATAATAATTTAACAATTTTATAATATCCATTTTCAGATGCATATTGAATTATATGATTATTTTTATCACTTGGATCGACTCGTTTATCTTTTAATAATAATTTAACAATTTTATAATATCCATTATTAGATGCCCATTTAATTGCATCATTATTTTGATCACTTGGATCAACTCGTTCATCCTTTAACAATATTTTAATAATTTTAAAATATCCAAATTTAGATGCCAATCTAATTGCATCATTATCACAATCACTTGGATTGACTCTTTTATCTTTTAATAATAATTTAACAATTTTATAATATCCAAATCTAGATGCCCATTTAATTGCAAAATTATCATCATAACTTGGATCAACTCGTTTATCTTTCAACAACAATTTGACAACTCTATAATGTCCATAATAAGATGCCCATCTAATTGCAGAATTATCATCATAACTTGGATCAACTCGTTCATCCTTTAACAATATTTTAATAATTTTATAATATCCATTTCTTGATAACCAAATAAATAAATCATTAATATTATTGATAAATTTTGAAATAAATATTTTATTGATAAACTTTGAAATAAATATTTTATCAATTATATTATCATATTTACATTTTATTTCAATATTTGAACATAAATCATCATATATTAAGAACATAGAAACTTTTTAGAAAAAAGTTTCAGCAAAAAATGTTTTAAGAAAAGTTTTTATTATATTGAAAAAAAATAATCAACTTTATTATTAAATATTTTTCATTTTATTTATTATATCTTTTATAATTTGATCATTTTTATCGATTCTTTTATCTTTTAATAATAATTTAACAACTTTATAACATCCGTTTTCAGATGCCGTTTTAATTACAAAATTATTATGAACACTTGGATTGACTCTTTTATCTTTCAATAATAATTTAACAATTTTATAATATCCATTATTAGATGCCCATTGAATTGCATCATTATTTTGATCACTTGGATCAACTCGTTCATCCTTTAACAATATTTTAATAATTTTAAAATATCCACGACTAGCAGCCCATCTAATTGCATAATTATTTTCATCACTTGGATCAACTCGTTCATCCTTTAACAATATTTTAACAATTTTAAAATATCCACGACTAGCAGCCCATCTAATTGCATAATTATTTTCATCACTCGGATCAACTCTTTTATCTTTTAATAATAATTTTACAACTTCTAAATGACCTTTTTCAGATGCCCATCTAATTGCAGAATTATCACGATCACTTGGATCAACTCGTTTATCTTTCAATAATAATTTAACAATATTATAATGACCGAATGAAGTAGCACATTTAATTGCATGATTATAATTATAACTTGGATCGACCTGTTTATGTTTCAATAATAATTTTACAATTTTATCATACCCATATCTGGATAACCGAATAAATAGATAATTTTTATTATTAATAAATTTTGAAATAAACATTTTATTAATAAATTTTGAAATAAATGTTTCATCAAATATATCACCATATTTATATTTTATTTCAATATTTGAACATAAATCATCATATATTAAGAACATAGAAGTAACTTTTTAAGAAAAAGTTACAACAAAAACAATTAAAAACAAACCTTTTATCAACTAATTCAACTTCTTTAGCCGAATTAAACCTATTTTAAAAATCAAAATAATTTAATCAACTTTATTTATATCAACTTTAAAAAAATTCTATAACGATTTTATTTTATTCACTATTTTGAAAAAAAGTTTTAAAAAAATAAAATACTAACTATATAAAAATTTATTTATTATATCAAAAATATTATATTTTATATTGAAATAAATAATCAATTTTATTATATATTTTTCAATTTATTTATTATATCTTTAATAGTTTGATCATTTTTATCAATTCTTTTATCTTTTAATAACAATTTAACAACTTTATAATATCTATATTTAAAAGATTCTTTAATCGCAAAATTATTATCATCACTTGGATCAACTCGTTTATCTTTTAACAATAATTTAACAATTTTAAAATGTCCATTAAATGATGCAACTTTAATTGCACAATTATAATTATCATTTGGATAGATTCGTTTATCTTTTAATAACAATTTTACAATTTTATAATATCCATTTTCAGATACCCATTGAATTGCTAAATTATTGTCATCACTTGGATCAACTCGTTTATCTTTTAACAATAATTTAACAATTTTATAATATCCATTACATGATGCAACTTGGATTGCATGATTACGATTAGTACTTGGATCAACTCGTTTATTTTTCAATAATATTTTAACAATTTTATAATATCCATATCTTGATAACCAAATAAATAAATGATTAATATCATTAATAAATTTTGAAATAAATGTTATATTATTGAACTTTGAAATAAATATTTTATTATTTATATTATCATATTCATATTTTATTTCAATATTTGAACATAAATCATCGTATATTAAGAACATATTAACTTTTTAAAAAGAAACTTTTTAAGAAAAAGTTTCAGCAAAAATAATTTATAAATGTTTTATAATATTGAAAAAAATAATCAATTTTAATATTTTATATTTTTCATTTTATTTATTATATTTTTTACAATTTGATTATTTTTATCAATTCTTTTATCTTTCAATAATAATTTCACAATTTTATAATATTCATTATCAAATGATTTTATGATTGCAAAATTATTATTATTATTTGGATCAACTCGTTCATCTTTTAACAATAATTTAACAATTTTAAAATGTCCATTAAATGATGCAACTTTAATTGCACAATTATAATTATCATTTGGATAGATTCGTTTATCTTTTAATAATAATTTTACAATTTTATAATGTCCATTTTATTTATTATATTTTTTATTATTATTATTTGGATCAACTCGTTCATCTTTTAATAATAATTTGACAACTTTATAATATTTATTAGTAAATGCCCACTTAATCGCATAATTATTATTATCACCTGGATCAACTCGTTTATCTTTCAACAATAATTTAACAATTTCTAAATGTCCGTTTCTAGATGCCCATTGAATCGCACGATTACTATTACTAGGATTAACTCTTTTGTAGATTGATGATGATTTAATAATTTTATAATATCTATTTCTTGATAACCAAATAAATAAATCATTAATTTTATTAATAAACTTTAAAATAAATATTTTATCAATTATATTATTATATTTACATTTTATTTCAATATTTGAACACAAATCATCGTATATTAAGAACATATTAGTAACTTTTTAGCATTAAATTGCGGTAAAAGAGCTAATAAATCCAATATTTGACCGCTTTTAAAAATCAAAATTATTTAATCAATTTTATTCTTATTGTCTTTTAAAAAAATATTATAACGATTTTATTTTATTTACTATTTTGAAAAAAAAAGTTTTAAAAAAATAAAATACTAATAAGATAAAAATCCATTATAACTTTTTAAGAAAAAGTTATGTTAAAAAAGTCGACTTATTTATTTATATTTATTTTCAATACTTAAATATTCCTACATAATTAGCTCACCGGAACTTTAGGTAACAAAAAGTCTACATATTTCCCCGGTGAGCTTATTTATATTATTATTTCAATAATTAAGAAAAGTACTAATAATCTATTCTATTATTTCAATACTTTAAATATTCCTACATAATTAGCTCACCGGAAATTTAGGTAACAAAAAGTCGACTCGTTTATTTATTTATAT